>Ga0180437_10003028_pt1 | contig 25650 bp, 23 predicted proteins | sample SS_ome_4_FD_132410 | JGI IMG/M metagenome (GOLD analysis project Ga0180437, IMG submission 132410) | Hypersaline lake sediment archaeal communities from the Salton Sea, California, USA - SS_3_D_1 metaG | ecosystem: Environmental > Aquatic > Non-marine Saline and Alkaline > Hypersaline >... | reverse complement strand
GGGTCAAGCGGAACCGGACTGGGACTGGCCGTGAGTCGAAAGATAGTTCGCGAACACGGCGGCGATCTCACGGTAGAGAGCAAAGTCGGCAAGGGAACAACCTTTACGGTGGACCTGCCGAGCGAGGCCGCACTGGCCGCAATGTCTCAAACGTTGCCCCAAAGCGAGGCCGAAAGGGAAACGCAAACGGGCGGTTGACGGCTTGGCCCGAGTCAGTCCGGCCTGGCGGCAGGCCAGCGGTCTCGGACAAAGGTCTTTGCTTCCTCCGGGTTGGCAATGCGCCCCTCGAGCTGCGCATCTTCGAGCGCCGTGAGTATCTCCGAGAATTTCGGCCCGGGCGTGTAACCCATCGCAATCAGGTCGCGTCCGTTCAGCAGCCGCTCCGGGCGAAGTTCGTCCGGCTTGGCGCGCGCCACATACGCCGCGACCCAATCGATGGCCCGCAACTCCCGGTGGCTTGCCAGGCAATCGAGCCGACACAGTTCGAGAAGCTCCGGAAACCCTTCCTCACGGACAAAACGTTTGCGCTTGCTCTCGCGCATCTCCGAGACGTGGGCTACGCGCATATGGTTCTCAACAAGCCACCCTACCCGCGCGGTCTCCTCCGCAGCCATGCGAAGCCGCCTGCACGCCTTCTTTGCCTCGCACGCGCCAACTTTGTCGTGAAAGTTGAACCGTATGCGGTCTTCAAAGGTCTGGGTGAGGGGTTTACCCGCGTCGTGCAGCAGCACGGCCATGGCGAGCGTGGGGGAGGGCCGCTCCATTAGGTCCAACATCGCCAGCGTATGTTCGAACACGTCGCCTTCGGGATGAAACGCCGCCGGCTGCGCCACGCCTTTCATCTGCGCCACTTCGGGCAGAACATGCGGCAAGAGACCCGCTTCGTCCATCAACTCGAATGCCCGTTTCGCCCCGCCTTCAAGGAGCATTTTGAGAATCTCGTCGCGAATTCGTTCCTGGCTCGTCCGCGTGATCAGGTGCGCCATTTCGCAGATGGTCGCGAAGGTTTCGGGAACGATCGCGTAGTCCAGTCGCGCCGCGAAACGTACCGCGCGCAGCAGACGCAAGTGGTCCTCGGCAAATCGTTCGCGGGCATCGCCGACCGTGCGGATCAGCCCTTGGCGAAGGTCTTCCTGACCCCCAACGTAGTCCACAATCTCATTGCGCAACGGGTCGCGAAAAAGGGCGTTAATGGTGAAATCGCGACGGAGCGCGTCTTGTTTCTCGTCGACAAACTCGACGGTGCTGGGATGCCGGCCGTCGAGGTACGGGCCGTCGCGCCGAAACGTGGCCACTTCGAACGCGCCTTCTGGAAAGACCACGATCTGGATGCCGAAGTCCGCGCCCACGCCCACGGTTCTTTCGAACAGGCGCGCAACGATCTCCGGCGGGGCGTCCGTGGCGATGTCGTAGTCCTTAGGCTCGATGCCGAGCAGTAAGTCCCGGACGCAGCCGCCCGCCAGAAGCGCCCGGTATCCTCGAGCGGCCAGGGCGCAACAGATACGCTCTGCGGCGCGGGCCCGATCATTCATCGTGCGAGGCCCCTTCGCCCGAATCTGTTGCCAACGCTTCGCGGCGCCGCCTGCGGCCCATCGAACGGAACCACGGGACACTCAGCGCCGCCAGAACAATCACCGTCCCCAACACGACCCGCGCGACCGCCATGGGAGAAACGCCTGTCAAGTCCCTGGAGAACGTGTGCGCCAGTGTGCCGGTCACAATCAACAGCGCCGCCCATCGATAGCGATTCTCCGCAAACACGATTCCCACAAGGGCACAGGCCAAGGCCAGCACCAGCAGTGCCGGCGATAGATGGGTTTGGGGTACGCCCCGACGCAACGCCGCCGCACACAGTCCTGCTGCCGTGAAGACGAGAACCGTGCGTGTCCACGCCAACAGCTTCGAGCGCGGTTCCCCGTGCTGCCGCAAATAGCGCCAGAATCGTTCGGCCGCAACGTATGCCGACACGGTGAGGCACAGATACATCCAAAAGAACGGCTGTTCCGTCAACGCGAGCCCGGCGCGGTGGAGTCGCGTCCAGAACGTTGCGGCGCCCGCCGCCAAGGCCAAGAGGCCGGCAGCCTGCAACGTACGGGAATGAAACACCGCGCCGGCCAAGAGCAACGCCAAGCCAAACGCATCCTGTGCGAGCGGCCCAAAGACCCCTTCAAGCTTCCAGCAGCTCAAGGCGGCAAATGTCGCCGTCGCCAACAGATACGGCGCCGCAGCGGGCACATAATAGTCCCAGGATCTCGGCCCGTTTATCCGTTCAAGGACCCGTTCCCACCGCGCGCCCCCGAGAAACGTCAACAAGACGAGTAGAAACGTAAACGGCACGAACCCTGCCTGCTGGGAAAACGCGGCGTTCCGAGTCAACAGGACATAGTAGCTCGTGTGTCCGCCGACGAGCAACAATACGCCGGCCGCCTCGATTTGCGGGGCAGCGGTCAGCAACCCCAAGGCCGCTGCCGCCGCGCCCTCGGCGGCCAAGACGTAAGGCAGCAATAACGAGTCGCCCATGTGATTGATGGTCAACGCAATCAGCACGAGCGCCCCGCCCGCCGCGTGCAACGCCCCCGCGGCACCCCGCTTCACGTCGAGCACGGCGCCCGCCCCGAACCAGTGCCCGCTCAAGGCGCGTCGGTCAGGTTCAGCATCGTGAACGACGTGTTCATATGCCCACGCGGCAACAAAAAAGGCGGCTGAAACGCCAACTGCGGCGAACCAACTCGCCGACGCCTCAATCCCGCCTAACCTCAGCGTGCCGTCAAGGTCCAACGACCCCAGCGTACCGACGAATACAACGACGAGAAGGACGAGATCCAGTGCCTTGAACAGCACGACGCCTGTCTGCGCATAGAACAGCACAAGGACAAGACACTCCAACGCCATGGCCACGAGAAGCTTCTCGCGCGGAAGCAGCAATTGCAGGGCCAAAGTAGATGCGACGACGGTTTGGGCAAGAAACAGCTGGAACACGTAGTTTCGGGTAGGCGGGCGCGCTTCGGCCAAGACGGCTAAGACGCCGAACAGGCCCGCCAGTGCGAGCCAAAGCGCCCACTCGAACCCCGGATAGTGCGCCCGGACGGCCATCAGTGCAAAAACGAGGTAGACGGCCGAGTTGGCCGCAACCGCAGCCGCCAGCCGACGTCTGGTCCGGCGACGATTCTCCAGTATGCACGCCAAGGAAGACAAAGCGTAGCACAGCGTAAGAAAGCCGAGCGATACCCCAAAGTACGACGTTTCTGAGAAGACGACGACCTCGGGTTGCTCGAGAAAGCAAAGCGCATACGTCAAATAGACGGCCAGGGCCGACAGCGCCGTGAAGGTCAACCACCAGCGGGCAAAATAGAACGCCATGGCCGCCAACGCCAAAAGCCCCACCGACAACAAGCGGATGTCGAGTTCTGTCCGGGTCGCAAGCCCCTCGCTGCCCACCATGACCGCTGCCGCAAATCCGACCACAACGGTCATCACGACAAGGAGAAATCGACAGCACCAGATGCCGCCGCCGATGTCGCCGCCTATCCCACGGCGTTTCGCCCTGGCCGCGTCGCGTTCGGCAAGCAGCGTGCGCACCTGACAGGTCAGCGTCTCAACTTGGCTCTCAAGCTCTTCGATTCGTTTGTCGGGATTCATAGGGCAGGGCCGTGTTCCTGTCGTGTCCAGCGGAGCCGACGCTCACGAAGTATTGTATCCGCGCCCCGTCGCCAAGTCCAGGGGACGCGTCGGATTACCTTGCCCTGCGTCTCGGGCGCCTGACGACACGCCTCGGGCAAACTCGCCTTTACAGCGGCACTACCCGGGGCCCGCTCTTTCGAGAACCGCCCAATTGAAATTGGCGGACGTGATGCGATTCACGATCTGCTCTTCGGAGAGATCTGACACATCAATGACCCCGAAGAGGCGAAGGTGGGCCAAGTACTTGATGCGGTATCCGGCGGCCTCATACAGTCGTCTATCCATGCGCCAAGCCAGGTCCAGCGACGGGTGAACGCGCGCGGCAATCAAATCCGGTTTTCGACCCAGAACGTATTCCGGATCGAATTTGCTGTGGCCGGGCATGAACTCGACGCCCTCTATTTCCTTTATTTCGGTGTGCGCGATATGCACGTCGCACAAGCCCAGCATGTCTATCACGGGCAGTCTCGAGTAATAACCTATCTTGCCCAACGCGTCGCAGGCCAACACCTTCCCGCTCTCGTGTGTCCTTAAGTAGCGGCCCAGCTCCTTATAACCATCGATCTTGGCGTAACCGCCTTTCAGTGCGTTCCGGGCCAACCCCAGCGCGGGGCCGCCCTGAATGGCCGTGATCACCACAAGGAGCCAAACCCGAGGGATCAACCCCGATTCCGAGAGTCTCAAGAGTTTCAACGCTGCGAAAATTCCCAATGGGAACAGGATCAGCAGAAATCGTTCGCCGAGAACGTCCCCGCCGATGTAGAACCAGTAGACCACCAAGCCAATGGCAAGTAAAGGGCCAAAAGAAAGCACGTCTCGCAGTCTTTCGCGTTTGAGTGCCCAGCGGCCCACCTGTACGAATAACACGAAAACCAGCGTAAAAAGGTGGAGATTAAACCGTCGGGTCCGTGCCAAATGTCGGAAATGTGGCATCGCAAACCCGAACCGTTGCCAGAACGTGCCTCCAACCTTGACGTAGTATGTATTCGGCAGCGGATACCCATAGTAAGCGTAACGAAATGCGACCTGGGCGGCAAAGGTGAGCCCCGCCGCAATGGCGCACCATGCGGCGGCGCGCGGCTTTCTTATTAAGAGGAGATAAAGGAAGGCCAGGCCGGGAACGATAAAACCGTCGGCCCGGCCTAGAACCAGCAACGCACTGGCCGCGCACAATACCCAGACGTGGCGCTTCTTCGCTTCCCTGTGTATCTCCAGAACGGCGCCCCAGACGATGAGTTGCAGAAGCAGCACAAGCGGCGACTCGAGGCCACTCCAAACGTAACGCCAAAGCGAAGGCATCATGGCGAAAAGAAACGCCGCCGGAATCAGCAGCGTCCCGGCAACATGCCTGGACACGATACGACAGAACACGAACATCGCGGCGATGCTGCCTATAGCATTCAGAAGGAGAACGTAGAAATAGACCTGTTCGTCCGAAAGGGCAAGAAACGCCGGCGAGACGAGCAGCACATGCAAGAGACTCGAGTATCCCTCGACCCGTTCGCCGGGGTTGTACACGAGCCCATGGCCGTCAATGAGATTCCTGGCATATCGAAACGTTATGTACGCGTCGTCCTCGCCGAAGTGCGGGAAGAAGCGGAACACGATCACGGCGACCCCGAGCAACAGCAGGACGACGGCACAAAACAGAAGAAGTCCATCGCGAAAACGGCGTGACATCGCCAGGCGCGTTGTGCCGTATGCCGTTATCTGAGGAGAAGCTGTTTTGGACATTGCCCGGCTCATCCCGGCGACGCGGCCCGATCCCTATTGAGGACTACTCCGGTCAAGGCCGCGCCGCAATCACGGCGTCCCGATACATGACGCTCCTGCAGAGCGCGCCCCGATCGCCCTGGGGGCCGCGCGCCGCAATCGTCCCGGCACAATCCCCGACGCAGAACGCACTCGGGATCGGATCGACGCGATCGATAGGCAGCACGGCCCCGCATCGTCCAAACGGCGATCTGCCAATGCGCTCCATCCAGGGGCCGCCCACTGGAACCAAAGCTTAATGAATCGGCTCCTCGCTAATCAAGGGGACTCGCGACGCCTTAGACGGCTCGCAAATATGGAAGAAGAACCGTAATCGTCGGGCAACTCCTCTGGGGCGGCGCTTTCAGACTCCGTTTGGAGGGGTCTTATAGGCGTTCTTTTGAGGTACCGCCGGCCTGGTGAACGGTTGTCGGGCAACGCACGCCCCCAACAAAGTGGCCGGACTTCACGCAACTCACAGCGCCACATTTCCTGCTCGGCTTTGGCAGGGGGAAGAGGGAGGAAAAAGGACTTGCATTTGGAAAAGTCCTCTTGTAAAATACGCATAGGCGTGTAACTGCGGTCGGGAAGGGTCATCGCTTCATAGGGCCGAGGGCCAGTCGGCGCCGTTTGCGAATGCGACTGGTTGCTGTTTATTCCATTTATTCGGGGACCGTCAATGTTACACGCCCTTTTTTTGTCCAATCCGCGCGAGTGGGGCTGGACGTTTGGCCGCAAGATCTTAACTCCTATCTTCCGGGGTACTGTAGGCGGTGCGTAAGGAACTGGGCGCAGCGTTGGCCGAAGGACTCGAGCGCGGCAGTGGGCCTGGGGGCGTTGCCTATATTGGCGACAGAGACACGACCTTTTTCCACGGCGTCTGCGGCCTCCGTCAACGGGAGCCTCAAGAAGAACCTGCCGAGAAGGACACCCTCTACGACCTAGCTTCGCTTACGAAAGTCTTGGCGACGACGACGGCCGTCCTGCTCTTGCGCGACGACGGGGCCGTCGACCTCAACGAACCCGTCGCCGCGCACGTGCCCCTTCCCGGCCTTTCCCGGTTTACCACCCGCCATCTCCTGACGCACACGGCTGGGCTTCCATCGGGGATGCCCTTGTACGCGCACGCCACGACCTTGGACGAAATGCTGCAGCGGATCTCCGAAGCGGCGCTGGAGAACGAACCCGGCACAGCGCGGCGCTATTCAGACGCGGGGTTCATAATCCTCGGCAAGCTGGTGGAATTGGCCGGCAGGGACTCCTTAGACGGCTTTTGCAGACGGCGAGTCTTTGGGCCGCTCGGCATGTCTCACACCGCGTTTCGTCCGCCTGCTGAGTGGGTCGGGCGATGCGCCGCCACGGAACGTTGCCCGTGGCGAGGCCGCATAATGGTCGGGGAGGTCCATGATGAAAACGCCTACGCGATAGGCGGCGTGGCGGGGCACGCCGGACTGTTTTCCACGGCGAAAGATCTGGCCCGATTCTGCCGGGCGCTGCTTCGCGGCGAGATCGTATGCGAACCGACCCTGCGCGAAATGACGCAGCTCAATCAAGTGCCGCGCTATCCATGGCAGGGACTCGGCTGGCTGGTCGATCCGTGGGGTACGGGAGAGACGGGATTTCTGCCGTCCCGCACCGCCTTCGGCCACGCCGGCTGGACGGGTACATCGGTGTGGCTCGACCGCGAAACGGGCTTGTTCGCCATTCTTCTTTCAAACACGTGCCACCCTTCGCGGAGCAATCGCGACAACGGCGCGCTCCGGCGCGCGTTCTACGGCGGCGTGGCGTCCGCTTTCTATCCTCAAACGACGGCCACGCACGTGGGCCTTGACCGGCTAGTGCTCGACCAATTCGAGCCGGTGCACGCAAGACGAATCGGCTTGCTCACCAACCACGCCGCATTGGACCAATTCGGCAGGCACATCCTCGAGACGTTGCGCCTTGGCGCTGACGTGACGCCGGAGTTCTTGTACAGCCCCGAGCACGGAATCCGCGGAAGCATCGAAGCCGGGGCCGCAGTGGCGTCCGAACGCGGCCCCGTCCCCGTCGTCAGCCTTTACGGAGACCACCATGAACCGCCCCGAGACCAACTCGAACGCATCGACCTGTTTGTCATTGACCTTCCGGACATCGGGTCGCGCTATTACACCTATATGGCCACCATGCGGCGTTGCCTGGCGGCATGCGGCCGAGCCGGCAAGCCGGTGCTCGTCCTGGATCGGCCCAATCCGATTGGCGGAACGATTCTCGAGGGGCCGATTGCGTCGAACACGTCGTCGCTGGTTTGCTGCGCGCCAATACCCGTGCGGCACGGCATGACGATGGGCGAACTGGCGCTGCTTTTCCGAGAACGCGTGATTCCTCCGCCAAGACCCCGGCTAGCGATTGCCCAACTGGACAACTGGAATCCCGAGCGGCTTTTCGACGAATGCGCACTGCCCTGGATGCCGCCCTCGCCCAACATCCCCACACCGGAGACGGCCTTGCTCTATGTTGGCATGTGTTTGCTCGAGGGGACAAACTTGAACGAAGGCCGAGGAACCGACACGCCGTTTTACCTTGCGGGCGCGCCCTGGCTCGACCCCGAGGCCGTATTGAACAGGTTCCGCAACGAGGACGCGCCCGGCTGCACGCTCGAACCGTGCAAGTACACGCCGCACGCCATCCCGGGTAAGGCACCGGCGCCGCGTTACCGGGACGTCCCCTGCCAAGGCATTCGCCTCTCCGTGAAAACGCGCCGGTCAGTGCGCGCCTTCCGGACCGCTGTGGCAATGCTCATCGCCATCCGCCGGGCGCACCCTGAGGCGTTCGAGTTCCGTCCCTTTTTCGACACCCTGGCCGGTTCAACAGACCTCAGGACACGAATCGAGCAGGGCGCGTCTGCACGGAGTATCGTGAGGGAGTCCGAGCGCTCCTTACCTGTGTTCGATACGTCGCGTCCCCGTCTTTACGGCACATAAACCGTTTACACGATGCGTTCGGGCCACATCCGTGCCCGAGACAACCGTTTTGGATCCGGAAATTGACATGGGCTATGGCTTCTGCTATCATCCGGCGGTTATTCCGGGCACGGGGCGAGTACACGGCCCGTGAATCCATCAACAACTGATGAAAACGTAGCATCGCCGTCCGGTCGGAAACGGCGGCTCCAAGCAAGGAAGGGCCGGGGCTTGTGTCAGCAGTCATTGAAACTGAAGCACTAACGAAGGTCTATGAAGGGGCCGTGAAGGGGCAAGACGTTCACGCGCTCACGAACCTTTCGATCAAGGTCGACGAGAAAGAAATCTTCGGCTACCTGGGCCCGAACGGGTCGGGCAAGACCACGACCATCAAGCTTCTTTTGGGGCTGATTTTCCCCACTGCTGGTCGCATGAAGATCCTCGGCTCTCCGGATATCGGCGCGCGGGCCGTTCGAACGAACATCGGCTACCTGCCGGAAGGCGCCTACTATCCCGAGTTTCTCAAGGGCGAAGAGGTCCTTTCCTTTTATGGCCATCTCTATGGGATGACGGGGCGCGACCTGAAAACGCGGATCGACCGAGTACTCGACGTCGTGGGCATGTCGCGCGCGCGCAAGCGCACCGTCAGGGGGTACTCAAAAGGCATGCGCCAACGGATCGGTCTCGCCCAAGCCCTCCTGAGCGACCCGCAAATCCTTATCCTGGACGAGCCGACCACCGGACTGGATCCCATCGCCCGAAAGGAAATCCGAGACATCCTGGCCAGCCTACGCGACCAAGGTAAGACGCTTCTTATATCAAGTCACGAACTGCTCGAGGTCGAGCTTATCAGTGACAGAGTAGGCATTTTGTCTGAAGGCGAACTGCAAGCCTGTGGCAAGTTGACGGACCTGCTTAGTGACCGAGACACCGAGATCGAAGTCTCCGGGGCCACGCCGGATGCGTTGACGCGCCTCGCCGAAGCGGGCATCAGAGTGGGCGACCAAGTTGACACGAAAGCCTCGCTGCGGGTGCCTGGGGAGGTCCCTCTATACACGGCCATCGAACGCTGCAAAGCAGAAAAACTTGCCCTAGTCAGTGTCTCGCCCCAACGGGAAACCCTCGAAGAATTCTTCGTGCGCATCATAGGGGAAGACGAGGAAAAACGGAGAACATCTCAATGACCGCCCCTGTAAACTTTTTGTCATCTGTTTGGACTATCGCGATATACACCTGGCGGGAGGGCATCCGAAAGAAGGTTCTTATCGGTTTTCTTATTCTGAGCATTCTGGTCCTCTTCGGTGCGCAGTTCATGACCGCCTTTCTCACAGTGCCCAGGTCTGCCGGCGAACTAGAAACGAGCATTGATGTTCAGCTCAAAATGGTCAAAGACATCTGTGTCACGGTGATCTCGATTTTCGGCGCGCTCATCGCGATTTTCATTTCCGCATCCGTTGTTCCGTCGGAAATCGAGAACAAGGTCGTATACACCGTGCTGTCCAAGCCGATTCGGAGATTCCAATACCTTATTGGTAAGTTCCTCGGCGTGCAGTTCATTATTATTGTTAACCTGGCGCTGATGGCTGGCTTATTCTTTGTCGCGCTGTGGGTCAAGGAAGGGGTACTGCCGACCCTCCTCCTTTGGTCGGCGCTTTTGACATACTTCGAGTTCTTGATCGTATCCTCTTTTACATTTGCGGTGTCGTGCGCATGTACTTCGGCCGTTGTGCCCACGATTCTCGGCCTTTTCATCTACATCACCGGCAATCTGACGGAGTACCTCAAGGACGTTGAACGCCGGTCCGGCCAGACGGCGTTATGGCTGGACGAGTGGACCGGCAAACTTGCGAGGTGGCTCTACTTGACGCTGCCGAACCTGAAGCATTTCAGCCTCAAAACGCAGATACTCTTCCTCGAACCAAACGATCCCCCGAGGGACGTTCAAATGATGGCCCTCGTCATATACGCGTTGGTCTACGCTTTGGCGGGCTACATCATCGCCTACTGGGTGTTCCGAAGGAGGGAGATGTAGCGAAATCATGAAAAGACCCGCGTCAAACCTGATTTTCTCTCTTGTCGTCGTCGGGGTGTTGTGCCTCGGCGCCTTCCAGGGGCGGCGTGTTGCCGATCTACGTGAATCGGACGCGTTCTATCGCTGGATTCTCACCGCCGCAAAACTGGCGCCGCTGGGCGAACTCGAGGACCTAACGCCAGAACCCAACGCGCCCGACATGAAGGATGACGAGCTTTTTGAAGCGGTCGTGGCCGTGACGGAAAACCTACTGCCCGAGCCTGCGGCTACTGACGAGGATCGCGATGGCGAGGGCGGGCTCTATCCGAAGCTGGTGCGCCACGTGTACAACGATGACCAGGCTGCCGATGTCCTCATCTGGAAACTGGCCTCGGGGGATTCGCTCGAAGCGGCCCGAAAAGAGTTCCTGGACTACCGCGGCAAGGGCCAACTCTTCAGCTTAGGCACACAGTTCGATCCTGCGGCGATGTACGCGAGCAAGGAAGGCAGCCCGGTCAGCCTGAGCAATCTGTTCTTGGGATTTCGCATAATGGCGGCCAATCTGGTCTGGCTGAAAGTCGACCAGTTCTACCATCAGGGGATGTTGCACCGGATGCTGCCCTTGATGGACGTGTGCGTAAGGTTGGACCCGCACTTCGTCGACGCCTACAAGGTGGGCGCTTGGTACTTAGCTTACAACATAACGGCGCACATGCTCGGCACACCCGAACCGTTGAAATGGTGGGACGAAAAGCACAGTGCCTGGGTCGGCGAGAAGGAAGAGTACTATTACCGAGGCGTCGATTTCCTTCTCGACGGCATACGCAAGAACCCGCGCGATTCGTCGTTGTATTTCGACTTGGGTTACATGATTTACTTCATCAAACTAAGAGACTATGCCAACGCGGCTCGGTATCTGGGCAATGCCCTCCAATACGAACATGAAATCTTCGTTCGTCGGATGTATAACCACGCCCTCATGCGCAGCGGACAGTACGAGAAATCGCTTGCAGGCTGGCAAGACTATCTCGAGAAGTTTCCAGAAGCCAAGACCGCGGACGTGGCGCGACGATACATTGAGATTAACCAAGGGCTGATCTTCGAGCGCGACGCCGAGGAGGCCAAGGCGCGCGCCTTGACACTCGACGGCGAAGAGGGCAAGGCGGCGGAGGAAGAGGCCGAACGGCTCTACCAAGAAGCCACCCGGGTCTGGGAAAAGCTCAGGGACGAGGAGCAGGAGCCCTATGCCATCGCGCGCTTCAATAGGGCAAAGGCGCTCAAATACTGGGAGCAGAAACGATACCATGAGGCGGTCGCCATCCTGGATATGGCCCGCTACGATAGCAATGACTTCTGGGATGAGGCCTCGAACATGATCATCGCTATCAAGCAAGAGGCCGACATGCCGTTGACATTGTCAGAAAAACTCGCCGTCAAACGCCAGGAAGAAGCCGAAGCCGCCAGGAAACTCCGCCAGCAGAAGAGCCAAGAATAAGCACTTCCTCCTTAGCAGTTTGCCTCTTGCAGCGTCCCCTCAAAGCGCCTCGGGGGAAAGGATTTCACTACAACATTCGGGCGGCGCTATCGAGAGGATCTCAAAGCCAGCGCCCAACGCAAGGAACTTGAATAACGAGGAACGCATTCCTATCATAGGCCAAAAATATGCGCCTGTCAGAAACTCTGTTCGCGGGGTGACAGAACAAAGCAACTGCGGAAAGGCATCCTCGTTGACGGCAATGCGGGCTCGAATCAAGCAGAATCTCGACGCGACGTTGCGTCGGATCGCCGACGCCGCGGCGCGTGCCGGTCGGTCGCCGGACGAGGTCCGGTTGGTTGCCATCACAAAATCGGTTTCCGTTGACGCGGCCCAGGCACTCTGCGAATTTGGCGTGAAAGACCTCGGCGAGAACCGCGTTGCCGCAGCCCGCGAAAAGATCGAAGGACTAGGCCTTCCGGTTCGGTGGCACATGGTAGGAAACATTCAAAGACGCAAGTGCAAAGACATCGCTGCACTTTTCGATTGCGTCGATTCCGTCAGCCGCGTCGAGGTCGCCGAGGCGCTGCAACATCGATGCGAAGACGCCGGTAAGCAACTACGCGTGTTGATCGAGGTCAACGTTTCAGGTGAATCCACAAAGCACGGTCTCGCGCCCGAGAATCTGGGAGCGACCCTTGAACGCGTGGCGCGGATGCCGAACCTCACCGTGGACGGACTCATGACCATGGCGCCGCTCTACGATGATCCGGAGTTGGCCCGACCCGTGTTCGCAGACCTGCGGAAGCTGGGTAACCGTTTCAACCTCAAGGAGTTATCGATGGGAATGACGAACGATTTCGAGGTCGCGGTCGAGGAAGGCGCTACCCAAGTCCGGATAGGAACCGCGCTGTTTAGATAGCGGAAAGGACCCGTCGTGGATGCAAGACAGACTTAAACGGATGCAGGCCGAAGGCATCGCCGAAATCGCCCAGGCGCCGGACACGCGCGCGCTCGACGATATCAGGGTCGCACTGTTGGGCCGGAAAGGCGCGCTCACCGAGATCCTGCGCGGACTGGGCACGGCGCCGCCCGACCAGCGCCCGGCAATCGGCAAAGCGGCCAATGCCGTCAAGAAAGCCCTGGAAGAGGCCATCGACGCGCGGAAGACGGTCCTCGAGACCCAAGTGGCACGACGCGAGGCCAGGGAAACCGCCGTGGACATGTCGTTGCCCGGACGTCGTCCTATGCGAGGCCATATGCACCTGGTGCCGCAGGTGGCTGAGGAAATCCTCGGGATTTTCCTCGAACTCGGATTCCAGGCGGCCACGGGCCCCGACGTGGAAACCGAATACTATAATTTTGACAGCCTCAATACCCCGCCGGACCATCCGGCGCGCGACCTCCACGACACCTTTTTCGTCAAACCGGGCGTTGTCCTGCGGAGTCACACGTCACCCGTCCAGATGCGGGTTATGGAGAAGCACGCCCCCCCTGTGGCCGTTGTCGTGCCGGGCCGAGTGTACCGCAACGATTACGACGCAAGCCACAGTCCCATGTTCTATCAAATTGAGGGGCTGCTCGTCGACAAAGGCGTCAGTTTTGCCGACCTCAAGGGCACGTTGCTGCTCTTCATCCATCGGTTTTTCGGCCCGGACACCGAGATGCGTTTCCGGCCGCACTTCTTCCCCTTTACGGAACCCTCGGCAGAAGTGGACATATCGTGCTCGGTGTGCAAGGGCGAGGGGTGTCGGCTCTGCAAGAACACGGGATGGCTCGAGATCCTGGGATGCGGCATGGTCCATCCCGTGGTGTTCGGCTACGCGGGTTACGACTGCGAGACCTACACGGGCTACGCTTTCGGCCTCGGCATTGACCGAATCGCCATGCTTAGACACGCGATCGACAATATTCACCATTTGTATGAAAACGACCTGAGGTTTCTGGAGCAGTTCTAGAATGCGAGTTTCTCTCAATTGGCTCAAGGAATTCCTCGACATCGAGACGGGAGTAGACGGACTCGCCGAGAAGATGACGATGCTCGGCCTCGAGATAGAGTCCGTCGAGCGCCCAGGCGCAGAAATCAACAAGGTGGTCGTCGGACAAATCGTGTCGATCGAGCCCCATCCGAAAGCGGATAAACTCGTCGTCTGCAAAACCGACGTCGGTCAACCCCAACCGGTTCAGATCGTTTGCGGCGCCAAAAACGTGCGCGTGGGGGATAGGATCCCCACGGCCCTCGACGGCGCCACGCTGCCCGGGGCGGTCGGGATCGGCTGCAGAAAGATGCGCGGCGTCGAATCGTGCGGCATGATGTGCTCGGCCCATGAACTCGGGCTGGGCGAAGACCATAGCGGCCTGATGATTCTCGAGCCGAACGCGCCCATCGGCCAAGACATTGTCTCGCACCTCGGGCTGGACGATGCCATCCTCGAAGTCGAGGTGACGCCGAACCGAGGCGATTGGGCCTGCATGATAGGCGTCGCACGAGAGTTGGCGGCCTTGTTTGAGACGCCGATACGCGTTCCCGAGGTACACATTGCAGAAGGCGCCCAGCGGGCCGCCAGACTGTCCTCCGTGACCATCGAGGCGCCCGAGTTATGCCCGCGCTATATCGGCCGCCTTCTCAGTGGCGTGCAAGTAGGTCCGTCGCCCTCCTGGCTGTGTCAACGGCTTTTGGCTGCTGGTCAGCGTCCGATCAACAACATTGTGGACGTTACCAACTTTGTCCTGCTTGAGACAGGTCATCCGTTGCATGCATTTGATTACGATAAGCTTAGCGAAAATCGGATAGTGGTTCGTTGCGCGAAACAGAACGAAACGCTTGAAACGCTCGACGGCCAAGTGCGGAAGCTCGATTCCAGTATGTTGGTCATTGCCGACGCGGAAAGGCCGGTGGCGCTGGCCGGCATCATGGGTGGCCACGACAGCGAAGTGGGGGAGAGCACGTCAAGAGTTTTCCTTGAAAGCGCCTATTTTGAGCCGGTATCCATCCGACGCACCGCTCGGGCCCTGGGTATGCAGACCGAGGCGTCTGTGCGTTTCCAACGCGGCGCGGACCCCGAAATGGCCCTCTTTGCCATAAACCGGGCTGCGGGGTTGGTGCAGGAGCTTGCGGGCGCCGAAGTGGCCGCCGGGCTTCTGGACGAGTACCCGAATCCCCCGGCGCCGGTCGAGGTCGAACTCAGATACGGCCGAAGCGACGACGTATTGGGCACTTGTGTTGCCCCTCGAGAACAGCGCGGCATACTCGAGAGGCTTGGTTTCGTCACGGTTCGGAGTTCGGACGCCGGCTGCGTCGTGCGGGTTCCCTCTTGGCGGCACGATGTGAGCCGCGAAGCCGACCTGATAGAAGAAGTGGCTCGGCTCCATGGGTATGACAAGATTGGCGTCACCTTGCCGACGGTGCGCCAAATCGATGAGATTCTGGCCCCTGAGGAGGCCAAGCTCCGGGCACTCCGCCGCTTCCTCGTAGGCCAGGGGCTAACCGAGGTCTTCAACTGGACGTTCGATTCGGCGGAGGCGGTCCGCAAGTGCGGTTTGCCCGAGGCCTATCTCGATATGGTCGAGCTGCAGAATCCCATTTCCGAACAGAACGCCGCGATGCGGTCTACGTTGATTCCCGGCCTACTCGCTACCGCGTCTCGGAATCTGCGTCACGGAAATCTCGACCTAGCCGCGTTTGAGATTGGGCCTGTTTACGGGCCTGCGAAGAACGATCAGGAGCTTCCGGACCAATACACGCGTCTCGCCATCGCCCTGTCCGGCCGAAAGGGAACGCACCACTGGGGTCGAGCCCCGGAACCCTACGACTTCTATGACCTCAAAGGGTACGCCGAATCGGCCCTCGGGTTTTTCGGGGTATACGTTCAGTTTGACGCGGCCGACTTCGGACCGTTTCAGTCCGGCCACTGCGGGAGGGCATCGTGGGCCGGCCAACCCCTCGGGTATTTGGGGATGGTCGGGAAAGAGGTTCTGCGGGCGTTCGAGACAGAGCAAGCGATTTTCCTTTTGGAGTTTGACCTCGACCCTCTGCTGGCCCATCGGCCGCCGCCACCCGAATTTCAGACCGTTCCGGCTTATCCGGCGTCTTTGCGGGACATGGCCGTTGTGGTGGACGCCTCAGTTCCGGCCGGTGAACTCGAAGCGACGGCCCGGCAAGTGGGCGGCGCACTCCTCAAGCGGGTCGAGATCTTCGACGTATATTCCGGGAAGCAAATCCCCGAAGGGAAAAAAAGCGTGGCCATGAACCTCTTTTTCCAGGCGGACGACCGCACACTCAAAGACGAAGAGACCCTGGCGTCTTGGGATACGATTCTGAAGCACCTGCAGGAGCGTTACGGCGCACAACTACGATGATCTCTTTGCACGAAGCCATGAAGTCTGGGACGTCACCAGGCTAAATCGCCTAAGCCGTTAACACTAAAAGGGATACAAACCGAGGATCCCGAATGAGTCCTCTCGTGCGCGCACAGATTAAGCATATTAACAAGGCTGTGGCGGACCTCCGCGATCTGCTCCGCGACAGTCGTGAGCGCACTGAAAGCGCTCAAGCCGAGCGTGATAGACTTCTTACCGAGCAGTGGAGCCTCCGGAAAGACCTCGCTACCCTCAAGCGCGTCGCCAACGATTCCGACGCAATCCTCGCTGACAACGAGCGCCTACGTACACAACGTGCCGAGATCCAAAACCGGCTCGCCCGAATCCTTCACTGCACTAAAGGCCTGCAACGCGAGTTTCGCCAATGAGCCCGGACGTCATAGAAACGCGCATCGCCGGCGTGCCCATCCAGGTCCCGATCTACACGGACATAGAACACACCCGTCGCATCATCGACATCGTCAACGACCGACTCCGCGACATCGAATCATCAAGTTCGAGGATCGACACCCAGGCTTTCGCGCTTCTTGCGGCCGTCTCGTTCGCGGCAGAGGTTGAGGACTTGGCCAAGGCCGCCGAACGGGACGACCGAGAAGTGCTTGTCGCGCTCGACGCTATCCTCGACGGCCTCCGCGACCTCATCCGGGAACTCGAGGACGACCCCCCTGAAGAGCGGCCGTAGCCACTCGAGGGTTGTCCACAGCGGCACAGACATTTCGGTTCCGAGCCGGGCGGCCAAGCAAATCCGCGCGAACGACCACCGAAGATCCGCGAGGCCCCGGTTAAACTCAGATAATGCAGTTGCGTTCTCATAGGTATCGTTAATTGTCATAACCTCTTGATATTTGGCAAGATCCAACTGCATTGCAGTTGAAAAATGCTCACTTTCTTGTGTGCTGTGGTTTTGCTCTTTGTCTTTCTCCTTTCCGGAGTTACGCCACAAAAGCGGTCGCCATTGCATTATCTGGGTTAAAGGCCCGCTGCCGCAACGTCCGATAATATATATTATGTTTATTCCTGCCGCAATCTCAGGCGGCGTCCCTCGACCTCTTTTCCCCTCGCCCTACTCGTTGAGCAAACGGTTACGGGTCGAGCCCTCTCCGCCCGTGCATATTTCTACCTAATTTCCCTTGCAAATAACACGCCACAAGCCATTGCCGCACAATGGCTTATTGACTTGATCCTCCACATTAAGGATCTCCTGCTCTCAAGATTTTCAGTAGTTTTTCGTAGCCGTTTCATGATGGAAGATCGTTGCGCCGCTGCGAGAACCCGCTCGAAATCGAAACGCTGCCGGGCATCCTCCAAAGCGGCTGACGCAACGGCGAGGGGATCCTTCCCGAAATACTGATCGTGGCTCACAGGGCATTCCCGAAGACCGACGTTGTACACGGCGCCGCGGCTCAGACGTTGGCGCCCCCCTTTCGGTTTGCCCCAACTCGGAGGAGGCCGCTCCGGTGACGACTTCCAGGCCCGAATCCGGTTGTCATCGGCCATCGTGCTCTTGTTGCGGAGCGTCTTCCTTCCATCTGATGAATATGGAGCGGCAATGCCGGGGCGCTGCGCACGACATGGCACGGCAAGGCGACGGACTCGAGCGTTCGCGGCACCCTCTCCCACGCTCAGCCCTGGCGGGAATCCTACGTGCCGCGCGCTCCGGACAGCCCCAATCGGCGTCAAGCGCTTTCTTCAGGGAATGGGGAAATGGACGGAATGGGCAAACATGGACATGAGCGGGCTGGTGAGGCTGAACTTGGATGGCCGGATGCTTTTGCAGTAGCATGAGGCGATGAATGTTAGGGCGCAGATGGACAAGATCTACGGGGACCTATCGCTCGAGGAAATTCCTTGGAACGCCGCGGGGCCGCCGGATCTATTGGTGGAACAGGTGGAATCCGGGCGGATTTTGCCGTGTTGTGCGGTTGATCTTGGGTGCGGCGCGGGCAATTATGCGGTCTGGCTTGCTTCTCGGGGATTCGAAATGACGGGGATCGATATTTCGCCCAAAGCGCTTGGGTTGGCCAGGCGGCTCGCGAATGAGAAGAGCGTCTCGTGCCGGTTTGTTACGGCGGATTTGTGCGGGGACGTTCCGTTGCTCGAGGGGTCGTTCGACTTTGCCTATGACTGGGAAGTCCTTCATCATATTTTTCCGGAGAATCGTGGCCAATACGCAGCCAACGTTCACCGGATGCTTCGCTCCGGCGCCTGCTATCTGTCTGTGTGTTTCAGTGAAGACGACCCGAGTTTCGGGGGAACGGGGAAATATCGAAAGACGCGCTTGGGTACGACGCTGTATTTCTCGGGCGAGCCGGAACTCCGGGACCTTTACGAGCCGCTGTTTATGGTGGAGGAGCTGTGCACGGTTGAAGTCGCCGGCAAGCACGGCTCCCACTTGGCGGTCAAGGCGCTTCTGAGGAAGAAGTGAACGTTGGGCTATTGACGTTGGCGGTCCGAAATCGCCGGTGGGTCGGCTAGTGTCCCGAGTGCGAAGTTCCTTCACGAAGTTGTGCGTCTTTTTCCAAACCTTCGCCAGCGCTGAAGCCTTCCCCGGCGGCCGCGTTTGGGCAACAACCGTGGTCGCCAAGAACCGCAAAACTGCAGACTAGTGCCCTGGCCTGCAAATGCCCATCGGGGAATTCCGCAAAAGGCTATACCATTATGGAAACGGATTCGGGTAGAATGCGCTCGGCCGGCTGCGGCCTGCGTTGTGATTGGAAGACTCCTGAGTAGTCGACAAAACAGGGGCAATACGCCTCGCTACAAGAACGAGGAGACAGAAGGATGACCAGATACATCTTGACTGCCGCTTTAGTACTCACGGCGTCATTGGGGCCGCGCGCGGCGGTTGCGGAAGAGACACTCGAGTCGGTGGAAGCCAAGCTGCTCGAGCTGTGGGCCGAACTCGATAGTTATGCGGCCAAGCTCGACATAACGATGACGATGGAGCAGGGCACGATGACGATGAAGGGCACGGGCGCCGGCATCATTGAAGTGCTCGTGAAAGGCGACAACACCCTGTATCGTTCAGAGGTGACGATGACGATGGCGATGGGCGGCCAGACAATGGAGGTGGAAACCCTGACCGTCTACGACGGCGAATTCGTTTTCACGGAATCTGAGATGTTCGGACAGAAGATGGTGATGAAGGCAAGTCAATCGCAGCAACCCGGCCCAGCGCTCGCAATCGGGAAAAAGGCACTCGAGGAGATGCACAAATTCGAGGTGGCGCTCAAGCCCGAGGAGAGGATTGGCGAGACGCCGACCTACGTCATCGAAATGACGCCCAAAGCGGACTCGTTTGACCCTGCCAGGGCGAAGCTCGGGAAGATTCGCTCTTATATTGACAAGGAAACGGGTGTCCAGATCAGGACGACCGTTTTCGATAAGGCCGGCAAGGAGATGATAAACGAAACGCTGTCCGAGGTTAAGATCAACCCGGAACTTGACGAAGGCCGTTTCGCGTACGAGCCGCCAGAGGGCGCCCAGGTAAGGGACATGACGCAAGACGGTTTCCCGGGAATGGGCACCTCTCGCTGAGAAACGTTGAGCCGTAGACAGCGGCTGTCGAGAATGGCTGCGGAAAGAAGCCGAGCCGATGGATCGGTGCGACGCGATTGCGTTGGCGCCTCGGCTGCGCTCTTCGATTGCTGAAGACCGACGGGTCCGGGTGGACTCGTTCGAAGGCGGTCTCGATTGGCCGCGGAAGGATTCAGCTATACGGATTATGAATGCGAGCAGTTTTGAGGGGCCGGTAGATCCGGCGATCCTACATCCGCAGAGTATGAATGTCACCGAGTCGTGGGGTGATGTGAAAGACGGCGGCGAAGGCGCGCAGGCCTTCAACTATCAGGTGCAACTCGTCGTTACGGCAAAAGGCACATGGATTGCGTGTTGGACGCAGGGCGGCCACGAATCGACGCCCGACCAGCGCATGGTGGTTTCACGCAGCACGGACGGCGGCCGTACGTGGAGCGAGGAAATCGTGGTCGAGCCGTCGGGAACCGATTACCATGTCCCGGCCTGGATCATGCTCTACCATGTACCCGCCACAGGGCGCGTTTACGCCTTCTTCTGGTGGAACACGAACGGATGCCCGCTCCGTGACGCGGGCGACCTTTATTTCCGGTACTCGGACGACGACGGCCTGACATGGAGCAAACGGTTCGCGATGGGCGTGCCGGGTACGAGCTTGGACGACGGGACGGACATCCACGGCTGGAATTTCGGGCAGCCCCGGCTCCTTGCCGCTACCGGCGCGGTCATGTTGACGTACGCGAAGATCCGCCAGACCACGATGTTTCACCCGGGGTATCGGCTCACAGCCGACCGTCAATGGGAAAAGGTGGATCCGGAAGCCGACGACGCGCCCTGGGATCGCCTCATTCAGAGCTATAACCCGGACAAATGGTATACCGAGGTCTTTATGTGTGAGTTGACGAACATACTCACCGAGACCGACCCGGAGAAACTCTAATTCCGCTGGTTGCCTGAGGGCGATGAAGGGCTGTGGGCGCCGCACTACACCTGCGGTCAGCATTGCGGGCAGGAGGGTACGCTCGCGTCGCTTTCTGGTGGCCGCATCCTATGCGTCCTGCGCACGCGACAGGGACACCCGTTCTACAGTGTCAGCGCCGACAAAGGGGCCACGTGGAGCAAACCGGAGATGCTTCGGTATTCGCCCGGGGGCGAACCGCTGTGGCAACCGTGTGCGCCGTGTCCCATCCAGAAGCTGCGCGACGGCCGGTTCGTGTTGCTTTTCCACAACGCTCAGCCCCTGGACATCAAAGAGAACGGTTGGTATCCGCGTGATCCGATGTGGGTGACGGTCGCGCGCGAGGCGCCCGGGGTCCAGGAGAACGCCGGACTGTATTTCACCGCACCCAAAGTGATTCTCTATAACGACCGCAAACCCGACGGCCCGTTCAAGGACACGGAGATCTGCTATCCGCAGTTCTACGAATTCGGTGACGCTTGCTATGTGGCCTATGCGAACAAGACGTCCCAAATCCGCATAAACAAGGTACCGCCGGAACTCATCGACGATGTGGGTTTGCCGATCTGAGTTCGTTTGAGGCGCTCTGACATCCTCGGGCTACACGTTGGCCGCAAGTGAAGCGATCAGACTCAGGTCCAATTCGCCTTTTGCGCCCCAGCCGCGTCTGCCTCCGGGGATCTCCGGGCGGAACCGCTCGTAGAGTCCGTAGGCTTGTTCGGCAAGGATCTCGGGCTCGAGTGCATTGGCGAGAGACGCCATCGCTTCTTGAACGCTTGCCAGTTCGTCGCCAAACTTCTGTCCGAGGTAGCGCTCGACGCTTTCCGGCTCGATCGGTTTGTCCTTGACCACCGCACGAACGCCGTCTTGCGTGTTCTTCGCCGGGATTGGACGGCCACAGATCTCGACCCAGAAGTCCTCCCCCAGGCCCACTTTCTTCGGAGGCCCCTCGTGGCCTTGCTTCCCGGGTTGGTAGATGCCCAGCCTACGCCCTTTGGCCTGAGCGCTCAGCCCCGCGAGCGCCTTGCCAAGCGTGAGGGACGCCGCCCGATCAAACCCGAGCCGCTGGGCAACAACCGCCCCCCACAATGTAAGCACAGGCGCCCGATTGATCATGATCACATTCCCGGCCACATTCCTACCCCCCCCGCGCCAGACTGTCTGTACCTCTCCCACGCTTGGGCCGCTGGATATGATGTTGGAAGAAGCTGCGCGCTGTCAAACCGGCGGGAATGCGAGACATGCGCGGCACACACACCAAAAACCGTTGCACGAATACTGGACCAATAGGCCCGAGCGCACCCGAGGTAAAACACCTTGGCCGCCCCCGCCCCAACAGTTGGCATCCGCTCACATAAGCTGGTAACGCCAAGAGTTCGGACTAGTCATATTGGTGGGAAAAGTGGAGCGGGACACGGGGCTCGAACCCGCGACATCCAGCTTGGGAAGCTGGCACTCTACCAACTGAGTTAGTCCCGCTCTCGGACGCGAAAGATTCTATCACCCCTCCCGCATCGTGTCAAACTGCCCGGCATCGCCGATGGCTACGCCGCGACAAGGCTTGCCAAGACGTAGTTCGAGCCGAAGCCGAGAACAAACACTGGCGGAGGTGATCGGAATCGAACCGACGACCTCGGGATTTAGATTGACCTATCCCCAGTATTCAACCGTCATTTGACGCGCCTGCGCGGTTGCGTCGCCTTCACGGGCCGCTCTCTATCTTGACGGGCAACGGCCACCCGTCAATCAACGTTTAGCCCTAATGAGTCGCTGGGCAACGGATACTAAAAGAGGCAAGGCCACCATCCCCACGAACGGACCGCCAAACAAGCCGCAAAGGAAACCGATGTGGGTCTCGAAGCTAGCTCCACCGGACAAGAGACTTCCCAAATGCATTCCCAGGATCGCCCCGACCACCAACCCCACAACACCCCCGAGAACCACAAGGAAACATCTCATCCCGGACGCCTCCTCAACACACCCTTTCGGTCCGTCAATGTGTAGCGATACGTTTGCGTTGCCGCTGTCTTTCTCAACGGCCACACTGGACGTCGTCAGCGTCGCGTTCTTTCATGCCCTTCTCACACTCTGATATTGCTTGGTCCACAAAGTCCATTGGAACCACACTGGCAAGACCGGAGTTTTCGACAAAGCTAATGCGCGGTTCGCCGGTTTGCTGACTTACGGCGAAATCTTCAAAAGGGATATATGCCCTGACCACGCCGATAAGCCAGGATCGACCTGTGCACTTCGTACCTTCTATACTAGCAATCTCTGGCTTGAGCATTACGGGCCCGCCGCTGTTGCCCGGGAATATGAAGCAATCCAGAAGAAATTCTTGGGCGATGTTGGCGAGGCAGTCCTGTATGCGCGCTATGCTACCGCTCCTGACAATGACGTAATTCCGCCCCCCTCCAACGAGGCCAAGGGGATACCCCAAGACAAAGACGCCGTCCCCCTCTGTTGTTCCCAACTCTGAGAGCCCTGCACGATTGGCAACGTCCCTCTCGCTTCGGTAGAAAGCCATCTCGATACCATCGGCTTCTAGCTTCTTCACATTTATGGGCGTAACGACAACATCGACGGCTTCATTTTCTGGGGCAAACCACTTAGACCTTCCATACCGGTCCATGAGAGATTCGTGGTACTCGCGGGCGGGCTGCCCCTCTTGTGAATTAAAACGAAGGACCATGCTCGTCAACCCCCTAAGAACATGTCTATTTGTCACAAGGTAAACACCGTAGAGTGGTTTGCCGTCACCGTCCTGTCCAATAAGCTTACCAAATAGGAAACCAGAGGCAAGCCACCGTGTCTCATTTCCGTTGTCACCGGGTGCACCAATTGCGACTACACAGTCCAAACAGCGCGGAAGTATCAAGGCCATTTATGCATCCTCATGTCAGCGACCAAGCCGCTCTCGTCTGCGCCCTACACTTCTTATTCATCGCAACCGGCCAGTTCGGCATCACCAGCCACGCGCTCGAGCGTGCGATTCCTACCCTGTATTGGCGCACTTCTACGCAGCAATCCACACGGGCTCAGCGGGCTTAGATCCAGACCCAGAGCGAAATCTGATTATGTAAGGGTCGGGAGGTAGTTTTTGTTCAAGGCCATCATAAAGCTTGACGAAGTCGTTTGCGTCAACGTTTACCTGCTTGAGTACAAAAAGACGAAGGTCTTTTTCAATCGCCCACCTCATACCTGTGCGATCTTCCCCTTTATCCTCCCACTTCTTTACAGCCACGTGTGATACACCAAAACGCTCGCCAAACCGAGTCAATGTCATATTGAAATGAAGTCGGATGAAACGGACCTGATTCCCCGTCAAGGGACCTGGCTTGTTCGGGATAGCCTGTATCACACACTTTTCCGCAAGGCCATAGTCGATGTCGGGTGCCCACTCCCCCTCGACCTTCACCATCCTAACCTTACCGAAGACGACGGGAAAACCGAAGCCGTAATCAACGTAGTTCTTTTGCACCCTTTCATTCCGCATTTGCCTGCCTTTCCGCTAAGTCACATTGATCGCCGTAACAACCAATGCGGCCTCTTTACCCAATTCTTGAGTTATCGCGACGATTACTCGCAACTCCTTGTCCTTGTCGAGAGTCTTACCTCGTATTGCATAGTTCCAGGACCCGTGCTCGGACTTGAATACATCCCTCTTTTCCTCATGCTGCCCAGATCGCAACACATGATATACTTCCATACGAGTAATCCCTCGTGATCTCATCCGGTGCTGCGCGTGCCTAGTCTCCAGATAGTACCCTGATGCCACAAGACGCCTCACTTCCTTCAAGAGATCGGCTTTCTTGGGGGGCCCTTTTTCCCTGGGCATCGATGTCCTCCCATTGTAACTAAGTTACGTCACAAAAGTAAACCCATTCCTGCAGGGCCTATGCCATCGCCCATTCTTGGGGTGCGTCGGTGATTCCACCATCATATGCGCGCCTCCATGGAGACTCAAGAGGGGCCTGTTGACCTTTGAGATGGTCAACAGCCAAGACACACCGGCGCTGCCTTGCATGACACCCTTTGCGGATGTCCAACGCTAGGGGAAACGCTCGAGAGCTATCACGGCGTTTCCACGGTGTCCGCACTTGCCCCGCTTGCCGGCGCACTCATCGGCTTTTCTAACCCGACGGCCACAATCTGGCCTCCCAATAAACATATAAGCTTATCCAAGTGCTGAGGCAATGCAACTGATGTTGGTGCATTCTATAGCACAATAGCAGGGTCAAGGCCACGTGCTCAGAGCCGGTTGATATCGTCATCGGTTGGCGCCAGGTGGCCGCAAATCATCGAGGTCCTAACGCCCGCGTGGCCGAGCCAGCGGCTTAGCTTGTGGATGCTCACGCCGGCAATGACTAGCTGGCTTGCGAACGTTTGCCGCAGGACGTGCGCCGTACACCACGCTACACCGGGCCTCTCTCGTCACCCAGTTAGACGCCCGCTTGGGCTCGTACCGCACCGCCATTTGCCGGCCTCTTGTTTCTCTGCAAGCACGATGTATCCCTCGGGGGTTGACATCGCGGCTCGAGAATGGCTTGGAGGCGCTCATGCATGGGTATTGTGCGGTGTCGTTTGCCCTTAGTTCCGAAACTGCCGTCCGCGGCCGCCTGGACGGTGATTGTGCCTTGCTTGAAATTGAGCGAGCGTTGACGGGCTTGTTGGAGCGTAGCCCGGCGAATATGCTCAGGGCGCAAAACAGGAACGTGTTTTCCTCATCTGTCAAGAGGGCACATGCCCGCGTCTCGGAAGGTCTTTGCAAGTCTTTGGCGGGTAATAGGCTGGATGGTGGAGGTGATCGGAATCGAACCGACGGCCTCGGCGTTGCGAAATCGTTTAGGTGAGTAATTCTGATTCTTAGAGAATCATATGAGGTAATAACGACGGGGGTTTTCGAGGGCTTCTCAGATTC
>Ga0180437_10003027_pt1 | contig 25655 bp, 22 predicted proteins | sample SS_ome_4_FD_132410 | JGI IMG/M metagenome (GOLD analysis project Ga0180437, IMG submission 132410) | Hypersaline lake sediment archaeal communities from the Salton Sea, California, USA - SS_3_D_1 metaG | ecosystem: Environmental > Aquatic > Non-marine Saline and Alkaline > Hypersaline >... | reverse complement strand
GGCTGCGGTGTTTTGGTCTATACAAAAAATGGTAAAGCGGTCAAAATTGCTGGCGATCCTGACTGCCCAATAAATCATGGAACTCTCTGCAGCAAAGGAATTGCATCTACTCAATTGGCCTACCATCCAGATCGATTAACGTATCCTGTCAAAAGAGTTGGGTTAAAGGCAAGCGGAAAATGGGAGCGCATATCGTGGGATGAAGCATTGAATACCATTGCAGAACGGATAGTGCAGTATAAAAAAGAATTTGGGGCAGAATCAATTGTAATGGGGTATGGAACGGGAAGGGAAAATGAAGGGGTGATTTACCGTTTTGCCAACCTTCTTGGTACCCCCAATGTTCTTACAGCAGGTCATTTCTGCTACGGCCCTCGTATTGCTACCAGTATCATTACCTGCGGATCAAATCCTATCGTAGACTACGAAAACAATCCAAAGTGCATTATGGTATGGGGCAACAATTTGGTGATAGGTAACTCTGATGAATATAAGGGTGAATCTTTCTCGGTGAGCCTTGATAAAGGAGCAAAACTTATTGCCGTTGACCCACGATTAACACGTATTGCAGCCCGTGCTGATATCTGGCTTCAGCTCAGACCAGGAACAGACACAGCCCTCGCCTTGGGAATGCTCAATGTCATCGTCAATGAAAAACTTTATGATACAGAATTTGTCCAAAAGTATGTCCATGGATGGGAGCCCTTTGTGAAACGAATCAATGAATATCCACTCAACAAGGTAGAAGAGATCACCTGGGTTCCAAAAGAAAAAATAAGGGAAGCTGCACGACTATTTGCAACTATTAAGCCTGCAGCAATCCAATGGGGAGTGGCCATTGAACAGCAGATAAACTGTGCAGACAACAACCGTTCTCTCATGGCCCTTATGGGTATAACTGGAAATATAGACATACCCGGAGGACAAGCCTTATTCAGAGCACCAACAATTAGAACCGTGGCAGAATTTGGTGCCCACAAGAAACTTTCAAAAGAGCAGGCGGCAAAACGTTTAGGGGGAGATCGTTTCCGTCTTGCTGGAAATTTTGCAATTATTAATCCCAAATGTGTGTGGGATGCTATTCTTACAAAGAAGCCCTATCCAGTAAAAATGCTATTTTTAATCAGCTCAAACCCTGTTATGACTCGTGCAAATGCAAAAGAAGTTTACCGTGCACTTGAACAGGTTGAGTTCATGGCTGTTTCTGATTTTTTCTTAACACCAACAGCCGAACTTGCAGATATTGTTTTGCCATCGGCTACATGGCTTGAGATGGACTACATTGGGGATTTTTGGAAGAGGCATGGCTACATCCTGCCGAGGAGAAAAGTCACCCAGGTGGGAGAGTGCCGATCAGATCATGAAATGCTCAATGACCTTGCTCACAGAGTTGGTCAGGGAGAATACTGGTGGGATCATTTTGAAGGAGCCCTGGATCACATATTAGAACCCATGGGCATAACATGGCAGGAATTCAGCAAAATGGATTATATAAGAGGAGAAATAACGTATCAAAAATATAAAAAAAAGGGATTTTCCACCCCAACTAATAAGTTTGAACTATTTTCAACATTGCTCGAAAAATGGGGATATGATCCCCTTCCCCAATACCGTGAAGTCCCTGAAAGTCCTTTCAGCTCGCCAGAATTATACAAGCAATATCCCTATATCCTTATTACTGGGATGAGGTCCCCCGGATTTTTTCATACGGAAAATCGCCAGGTTCCCTGGCTAAGAGAGCTTCACAGGGAACCAGTTGTGGAAATCCACCCTGAAACTGCAAGAAAAGAATGCATATGTGAAGGCGATTGGGTCGTTATCGAATCCCTCAGGGGAAAAGTCAGGCAACGAGCAAAAATATTTGCAGGCATTGATCAAAGGGTTATTGGAGCACAGCATGCCTGGTGGTTTCCAGAAAGAAAAGAGCCAGGTCATGGGTGGGATGAATCAAACATTAACATATTGACGGACAATGCCTATGAAGGATGTGATCCTGCGATGGGTGCAACGAACGTTAGAACGCTTTTATGCAAGATATACCCTGAGAAGTGAATACAGGAGCAGTTCATGAAAAAATATTCCCTGATCATAGATCATGATGCCTGCTGGGGATGTAAGACATGTGAAGTGGCATGCAAACAAGAAAACAATTCAACTGATGGTATTAAGTTAATCTCTGTTTCAGAAGATGGCCCTAAGATAATCAATGGTATATTGGATTTCTCTTTTCAGGTGAATGTCTGCAGGCACTGCGATGATCCCCCATGTACAAAGACTTGCGCAGAGGAAGCTATTAGCAAAAGAGAAGATGGTATAGTAGTGATAGATTATGAGAAATGTACTGGATGTCAGGCGTGCATAGAAGCATGTCCTTACAATGCCATAGCCTTTGACATGAATAAAGGCATCGTACAAAAGTGTAACCTTTGCCATCATAGGGTGGATAAGGGACTTATACCAGCCTGCGCCGACAATATCTGTTTGGCTCATTGTATCTATTTCGGAGATCCAGATGAGATCAGACAAATAATGTCAAAAAAGGCGATTCAATAAATAGTGAATAGGTATCCCCTTCTTTACTTAACACTTCATTGCCTTTCCAATAGAAATAGCAGCTCTTTCCACGTGGAGATCGTAGGTACTTTGCAGTCCAATTTTTCATCACCCTTAAAAAAAATACCCGGTACAGACGGTATATTTTGATCCCTCACATAGGTAGTTAAAACAGGCTGGAGCCCAGCCTTCTGTGCACCCGTAATATCGGGCTCTGGGTCATCGCCAACATAGAGAATTTGATCCTTTTCAACCCCCAGGTGCTCAATGAGCTGGTGAAAAACCAAAGGATGTGGCTTGCGGTAGCCCAGCTCGCCAGAAATGAGCACCACATCAAAAAAAGGGTTGAGACCTAACTTGTCAATGATCTCTCTGGCAGCGGGCCCATGAGTGAAATTAGTAAGTAAACCGAGACGATATACATTCCTTAGGGTGCCGAGCATCACCTTTGTATCTGGAATAAGGTAACAGTTAAGGAAAAAGGCTGAAAAATATGTGTCAACTGCTATAGCTATTCTGGCGTCATCAGGTGAAATATCGTATCCTTGGCTCTGGAGTGCAGCACATATCCAAAACCTGTTGTGTGTTTCTCTTCCATCTTTTCGGGCTTTCCCAATAAATTTGAGGGCAGCCTCCTGGTAGCTTTTTTTGAATTGTTCACGATCAAGTGAGAGACCGCTTTGCCGCAGGCTGTTGATCAGCCTCCCCATGGCCTGACCTAAAATATGAGGCTTGGCAATGACCAAGGTATTAAAAAGGTCAAATCCTATAGCTTTTATCTTGTTCATAAGCTCTTTCTTACCCCAAAAAATAAGAGAAATGCAAATCACAAGAGACATATGGGTCCCGACATCCAGAAAAATGCGAGATAGGCAAAAAAATCTCTCTTTACATATAAACTATCACCTGTAATCTGACTCCACACAAATTTTGTTCTACTTGTCTACAACATTTCTATCCTGAAGCAAATCGAACTTTCATAACATTAAAGCTATTCCTAATGGCAGTTTAAAAAGAAAAGTGAGTGTCAATCACATTCCTATAAAACATATATTCAGTAATTTTTTAATATTTTTTCTCTTGGCAAAATTTTTTCTTGACATTTGTTGTTATATACATATTAGTATATAATTAAAATCATAAGTGTACTATTATAAATAATTAAAATCATAGATACACTCTTATACATAATTTTAAAGGTGATTTCACGACAGAGTGCAAGGTATTCTTTCTAACACTTCCAATGAACTTGATAAAAGATTACAAGTTTTTCAGGATCGATTGAACTTTGTTATTATTCTAACTCTTCCAACATATAGAGCCACAAAAAAAGCTATTTTTTATAGTAGTGCAAATAAACGCTACAATAAAAGCAACCACGATTTACAAGTACATTTTAATAACTTTGGCGAGGTTTATTTAGTGTAAAAGGCTGGGATTCATGCAGATGCAAAGTTTAAGGATAAACTTTGAATAAGATAGATCTAAGTAAAAATAACCAATTAAAGGAGATGCCTTATGAAAACATCAAAACATGCAAGCGAAAGATTGCAACAAAGAGGTATTCCAAAAGATTATATCGATGTGATTTTACGACATGGAACCTCTATAAGAAAACCAGGCAACGCGTTAGAATACAGGCTGTATAAAAAAGATAAAGACAGGATCATCAAACACTATAAACACTTGATTCACTTATTAGATAAGTGCACAACTAAGGCTGTTGTTGTTGACTCCAGTATGAAAGAAATAGTGACTGTTTATAACGTGATGTAAATAAAAGATATTCTTCTTTTAAATGGTGCCGAAGGCGGGACTTGAACCCGCACGGGCGTAACCCACTACCCCCTCAAGATAGCGTGTCTACCAGATTCCACCACTTCGGCATCTATTTCTTCTCAGTTCCTGTATCAGAAGGGATGCTAGTTTGCTCACCAGCTTCTATTGGCTTTTCCTGTTGAGTTTTGGCTTTCCCCTCCATAACCGAAGATTTTTTTGTCTTGGATGCGAAAAAAGCCAAGGAAAGGGAAGTTATCATGAAGGCAATAGCCACACCTGTTGTAAGCTTATTGAGAAAAGGAACAGCACCAGCACTACCGAATAATGTCTGACTGCTGCCCCCAAATGCAGCTCCTAAATCAGCTCCCTTACCAGACTGCAACAGTATACCTATTATCAGACCAACGCAAATAAGTACATGAACAATTACGAGTATTGTGACCATCAATTTACCTTATTTTTTCGTGTTTTTAACCTATATAGCATATCTCCCAAATATTTCAAATCTAATTTTATATGCCTCTGAAAAATTAGGCAGAGTCCGTTGATAGTTGTTGGTTGTATAAAAAATAAAATTCACTTAATTCCTGTATATAGCAGAAAATAATGCAGATATCTGTCATCTTGCCTAACTGCTTGAAAATATTTTAACAATCCCGATTTATCGGGACTGACAATGGACGACTCACGACTGACATTGCCAAAAATTATACATATTACTCTTTTTTTTATTATGCTACTACATATTTGATTACCTATTCGATTCTTGACATTTATATAAATTTGGGTAAATATAATTTATAATGTATAAATTTTATAATCATAAAACAGTTTAAGGAATGGAAAAAGAAGAATATAAAAAAAAGTATTTAAACTTAAAAATACTTAAAAGCATCCAGGAATATTTAAAGTCAGATGATAACGATCATACTGCTGTATTTCCTATTAGGGTGCCTGATGAGTTGATTTACCAGACATTAAAATCGAAGGGAGCCAAAAATGCTGACACCATAATACACCATATATTTAAATTGGGTCTCAGTATATGGAGTGAAAAACAATATAATACTGTTTTTGGCTCTCAGCAAAGCCTCGAAGAATTCATCGAACTAGTAAAAAAGCAGAATAATGAAGATAAATAAATTATACAATACCTCTCTTGCCTTGCTTTATATCTAGCTCTCCCAAATAATCCCCGTCAAAATTTCACATCCGTCTTTATACGCAATAACTCAGTAAATAGGGTTAGGTGAGTTTCATTGACTAAGAAGTCTCTCCTGTATATTGAACTAATATCTCTATATCCCGTTTTCAATCCTTTAAACAGTGTTCCAAATATCTCTACATCTATTGAGATTTACCATGACTCTGGCAGCTCTTTCAGGTGTGGGGAAATTGACAAGAATGTTAGCTTTTTCAAACTGTTTTATTTGCTCATCCCATATTCCAGGTGGGGCTGAAAGGCAGGTGATAAGAGGTTTTTTCTGCTTCATGTTTTTTAATAAAAATGACAGGCTTTTAATAGAATCAACATTGGTAGAGGCAAACATCATAGACAAAAGTATACCTTCTACATTTTCATCTCGCATGACCGCATCTAAAATGCCAACAAGTGCTTCTGAGTTATACCAAGCTGGGCCCATATCTACTGGGTTTGTTCTTAAAGCCAATGGGGGTAAGATTTCGTTTATCTTATTCTGAGTTTCCTTATTAAAGGAAACTATATTAAGTTCACTCATCTGGCATATATCAGCGGCAGCTATACCAGGACCAGCTTGAGAGGAAAGTATAGCCACAGAAGACGCCTTTGGTATAGGCGATACATCCAAAGCCTTCGCTGTATCTAACAGGTCTTCAACACTATTCACCGTCAGTATGCCTGCCTGGCTAAATGCTCCTGAATAAATCTCCCATCTTCCGGCTATAGATCCTGTATGTGAATGGGATGCCCTGTTTCCTATATCTCCCAATCCTGTTTTATAGGCAATAATCGGTTTTTTGCCGCCATAGGTCTTTGCAGTATCTATCAGTTCTTTTGGATTATCAATACCCTCCATATAAATAGCTATCACATTTGTATCTGGATCCTGCATCAAATAATCAACCATCTGGGCAAAATCTACATTGAGTCGGTTGCCAATTCCTACTATCTTGCTAAAGCCTATACCATCCCTTAGTGCCATAAAAGACATGAGATGGCACATTCCTCCGCTCTGGCTTACAAGTCCAATACCACCCTTTTGTAACAAAGAAAACTCAGGTGTGAATGAGGCATTGAGGTGACCCTGTAAATTTATCATCCCAAAAGTATTAGGGCCGATGACGGGTACATGAGGTTTGTTCACAATCTTTGCAAGCTGTTGATGAAGCTCTGCGCCTATTGGATCATCAATCTCCTTAAACCCTGCTGTAATAAGAACTATGGCTTTAACACCTTTTGCTAAGCATTCTTCAAAGATAGTCGGAACCATCTTTGCTGGTAGCACTACTATGGCCAGATCTATCTCATATGGGAATTCCGCTATGGAAGGAAAAGTCTTCAGGCCCGTAATTTCTTTTGATCCAGGATTAATGGGTATAATCTTACCAGGGAAGCCCCCCTTAGTTAGGCTCTTCATCACATGAAATCCAAGTTTAGCTTCCTTTTCAGATGCACCTATAACTGCAACTGATTTCGGATTAAAGAGAATATTCATATTACCTTCTGTTATATCCATAACTGTATCCGTTTACAGGTTCAATGCTTGCCTGCCTTCAGGCAGGATTCACGGTTGCGGAAATCTGTACATACTATTACTAATCAAATGATTCAATGCTGTGCTTCAAAAATGGGCGTTTTTTTTGTCACCCTCCCAAGGGCACCAGGAGAGACAAACTCAATTACGGAAGGAACACCAAAGCGATCTAATATATCCTTAGTGATCTTATTGCTCAAGGCATCAAGTGTATCTTTACCAAGATTTACACCATGTTCAATCTTAAGAAAAAGAGGAGGCTCTACGTTCGGTGGTAAAGACTTGAGCACGATCCTCATAGCACCAGTTACCCTGGGGATATAAGATACAATCACATCTCTTACAGCAACCGGATAGATAGATTTTCCATTAATCAACAATCGGTCACTGAGTCGGCCGAGTATCCTGACCCTGTAACCGGAACCAGGGTAATTGCAGGAACATGTTCCTGATTCTATCTGAATAATATCCCCTGAGGCATATTTGATGAGCGGTATCCCCTCTCTTTTGAGAGAAGTGAGCACACCTTCCCCAATAGCGCCTTCTTCCACAGGGATAGGTTGACGTGTCGCCGGATCAACAAGATCAGCCGCCCAGATTGTGAGGTCAGGGGCAACTTCGTGCAATCCCTTGTATTCTTCCTGATTGCATGAACCGACATAGGCTTCCCCGTTTACCATGAAAACCTCATTCCAGCGACCACCGTAAAGCTCCTCCATATGTTTCTTTACTGCAGGAATACCAACCCCTGGTTCCCCTGTAAGAAAAAGTTTCGTAATTCCCAGCTCTCTCACATCATGGCCCGTGGTTGCCTGATACTCCTGGGCAAACGTCTCAGCAAATGATGGAGTTGCCATAAGGACGTTGGGCCTTGTCATACTGGTAAATTCTATAATCCTTGAAGCTTCTGTTTCGGCGCCTATCTCTACTGTAGCAATATCCATTTGAAAAAGAGGATTTTTAATAATTGATCCTGCCCAGCACCCACTTAAAGGAAAGCAAAAAAGTACCCTGTCCCTCTTTCTTAACCCAGCGAGATAAAAAAGCCTAGCTGTGCCTTCGTTCCAGCGAGCCATATCATTTGCAGTAAAGGAATAGGTAAAGGTTGGCAAACCCGTGGTTCCACCTGTTGTCTTAATTACCAAAATTTCTTCTGGAGGCACGCAGAGATGCATTCCATATGGATGGCCAAATCTTTCCAAAGATTCATCACGTCCTGCTCTCTCTGCTTCTTTATCCATGAATACAGGCAGCGAGCGAAAATCTTCCCATGTCGCTATATCATCTGGTGTGGCTCCTATCTCTATGAATTTTTTCTTATAAAATTCAGAATGTTCATAAACATACTTCAACTGTTTTTTTAAGTTATTTAGGCGAAGGACTTCAGACTCATCCTTCGATAATGTCTCTATATCTTTATTCCAGACGTCAACTTTGTCTCGCACTTTCACACCTCACAAATGACTAATGATACATAACCAATAACTAACTTCTTTCTCTTAATAGGGACAATGACCATGCGGCCAGCTCAAGGGTCGGATATATTATTATCCTCTTTTTGGACTCAAACCGTATGCTGATCTCCTCTGGATTCGGCCCATAAAGCCATGCTACTACAGGCTTGGAAGGCAATCCCTCTATTGCCATATTCAGGGACTTGGAAACATCGAGAAATGAAAACTCTGGTAGCTTGGGAGCAATTGCTATACATATAACGCCATCCACCTGTGGATCATTCATTACTGCCTTGAGCGCTACCGAATATGCCTTTTTCGTTCCGTGCTTCATAACTGCTGGCCATATGTCAAGGGGATTTCCAAGAGGCATCCAGTCAGGAGAAAGTTCAGCCACCTCTTGAATAGTCTCAGGGGAAAGAGCAGAAAGCTTGAGATTATATCTTTCCAAAGAATCGCTGACCATAATACCAGCCGCTCCACTGAAAGTGATTACAGCAATCCTATCACCTTTTATAACTGAAAGATTGAGTAAGGTCTTAACTGCATACGGCATCTGCCCATCCTCTTCCAGAAATATTACACCAGCCTGTTTTAAGGAAGCCTTGTATATCTGATAATTTCCAGCCATGGTGCCGCTATGGGATATAGCTGCCTTGGCCCCTGTTTCGCTGCTGCCGGTTTTAAGTATAATAATCGGCTTTTTCTTGACTACTTTTTTAGCCAGGGAAAAAAACTCCTTTCCCTTGTTTAAACCTTCCATATGAATGGCAATGATCCTTATATCAGGATCGTTTCCTAAATACCTGAGGGCATCATAAAAACCGATATCACAGGCATTACCGATATCAATACCCTTGCCAATAGTTCCACTAAACTCCCGAGCGCCTACAAAAAAGATGCCTGATTGACATATTAAGCCAACCGGGGTTTTCTCCTTATATAGAGGCATGAATGAGGTAGTAAAGTTGTTGAAGTTATTAATGACTCCGAGGGTATTAGGGCCAAGAACTCTAATCCCATCTCTTTTTGCAATCTCCGTTATTTTCCGCTGTATCTCCTTTCCCTGGTTGTTCGCATCTGCAAAGCCCTGATTCACTATTATTACAGCCTTAACGCGGGCAGTAACACAATCTTTAAGGATAGGCACCGTATCCTCCCGGGGAGCACTTATAACTGCGAGGTCTATTTTTTCCTTCACTGCTTTTATGTTTGGGTATACTTTTTTGCCGAGAATCGTATCCGCCTTTGGATTAATCGGAAAAATTTTTCCGGAAAACCCATATCCAATCATATTTTCCATTAGATTGAAAGATCCTGGCCCACTCTTTCGACTTACACCGATAAGGGCTACACTTTCAGGCTCCATAAAGTTTTTCATTAAAAACCCCTCTTATTACGTAGGCATTCAACTGCCAACAAAAACAACGCTAATGAAGACCAGAATCAAACTTATTCCTATAATGTCTTAAGGAAAAAGCCAAGACCTTCAATGCATCATCTGGTTCTGTAAATATGGGAAAATCTGTTATCTTTTTCATCTTAAACCACTCATATGAATCTGATATTAGGCACAGAGCAACCGGTTTTTCATAACGTATCGACAATTCCTTCGCAGAGAGGATAAGATTTTTAGTAGCAATCTCATCAATACCAGGAAGGTAGGAATGCGAAAACAAGACTCCGTCAACCTTCTTTTCCTGTAATGCCCGCTCCAGAACGTCTCTGTAGAAATCAAGATCGAAAACATCACCGAGATCAAGGGGATTGGTCATTCGTATCACCCCAGCCCTTGCACCTTGTCTCACGTGGCTAAGAAATCTTTTAGTAAACGGGATAATCCTAAAGCCATACCGTTGGACCGCATCCGCTGCCATTACCGCACTTCCACCTGAACGGGACATAATTGCTAAATTTGCTCCCTTTATCAATGGGAGATCAAATATCTTAAAGGCGTTCATCAGCTCTTGAAGAGTAAAAACCCTATGTATGCCAGCCTGTCTCAAGGCAGATGATGCAACCTCATCATTGCCGGCAAGGGCTGCGGTATGAAATCTGGCAATCTGATTACTTGTCGTATTGGTGTTTGACTTTAAAACAATAACTGGTTTCTTGGTTGAACGTGCTAAATCCATTAAGCGTTGCCCGTTAGAAACACTCTCAAGGTACAGGCCTATAATCTTTGTCCCTGGATCAGATATCAGGAATTCAAGGAAATCATTCTCGTTTAAATCGAGCTTATTCCCCATGCTTACGAGCTTTGTAAAGCCAATGTTTTCACAGGAAGAAAGCCGGACACTGTAGTTTACTACCCCTCCACTCTGCGCCACAAATGATATGGGGCCAGATTTTATCCTTTTCTGATCGAGGGGCACAAAGGGAAGGACCAGACCATTTTCCAAATTGATAATGCTAATACAGTTTGGCCCTACTAACCGAATATGCTGCTTTCTCGCAATGGAAAGAATGTTGCTTTCCAGCCTTTTATTTTCATCAGCAAATTCACTAAATCCACCTGATTCTATAACCGCATAATGGATACCCTTTCGGCCACACAGCTCGAGCGCCTCAGGTATATACAAGGCAGGTATCAAAAAAACAACCATATCAGGGCACGCATCAATCTCATCAATCCTTGTGTAAATCTTTCGACCATTTAATTTACCACCCTGCTTACCTACAAGGTAAATAGCGCCATCGAAATGAAATCGTTCCAGATTTTCAACAATGTTTTTTCCTAAATTAGTCGGTGTGTTAGAGACGCCGACTACCATAATGCTTTCTGGATAAAATAATTTTTGCATTCTCAGTTACTCTCAAGTGTGTATCATGGTAAAATTTCGGCTCCTATTCTGCGCCCATTTCTGATGATATCTTTTCGGCGATTTCTTTTACCGCCTTGCCTAGATACTTCCTATTTTCGAGTTCAAAGCTAAAAATTGGAGATGCTATTCCAATACAGCCTGCAAGGCCTCCATGGCAATCATAAATTGGAGCCATAACCCTTCTCACTCCTTCACGTAATTCCTGGTCCTCAAAAGCATAGCCATTTTTTACAACAATTGATAATTCAGCCTCTAGCTGATCCATGTCCGTTATGGTGTATTTGGTGACCATAGGTAGACCAATTTTTTGCAAGACATCCTTTCTCTTTTCCTTCTCCATATGGGCCAAATATATCTTGCCAGCTGCAAGGGTATGGAAGTAAGGATAGGCAGAGCCAATTCGAGAAAAAAGGCGAACCCCCTCATTTCCCTCTATCTGATCAATTAAGATAAGTTGATCCCTGTCAAGAGTAGAGAGCTCAATGGTCTTTCCAGTCTTCAAAGCCAACTCCTGCATAAATGGCAATGCTACAGACTTGAGCTTGAGCTTGCTTTCAAGCCTGTTGCCCAGATATATAAGCTTCATTCCAAGCCGGTATAGGCCTCTGTCTCCTGTCTTAGTTATTAATCCTCTGTCCGTTAATATTTTCAGTATCCTGACCAGTGATGGTCGTGGTATATTCATAGAGTTTAGAATTTCTGAAAAGGAGAGATCACTTTCATGCGATGCAATAAGGTCTATAACATCAAGGGCCCTTTCGAGGGCAGGAACATGATATATTTTAGTGGTCATGATTTAGAATTATAGTTATTGTTAATAATTTCTTCCACCAACAGAACAGAGATTGATGGAGTATTCCGTGAAATATTTAGTATCATATATGATAATTAATATTTACTATATGAGACTATTTTACAAAGAAAAAAATATCAAGAAAAAAATGTGTCTTATTTGACAATAACTTTTTTAAGATATAATTTACAGTACCATCAAATATGAAACGAGATCTATTGGACATGAATAACGCTGACCATCGCCCCTGGGGATTTTATACGGTACTTTCGGATGAGCCCGATCATAAGGTAAAAAGAATTGTTGTATATCCTGACAAAAGATTGAGCCTTCAGAGACACAAGCTCAGGTCTGAGCACTGGCATATGGTCAATGGAAAGGCCCTAGTGACTCTTAATGACAAACAGATTCCCCTCAAAAAGGGAATGTCTATCGATATCCCCGCTGGTGCAGCCCATAGGATTAAAAATACGGGATTAGAAAATCTCGTCTTTATTGAAATACAACAAGGCGACTACTTTGGAGAAGATGATATTGAGCGGCTTGAGGATGATTTTGGAAGAGTAGGCGTAAAAGATGCTTAAAGAGAAGCAAAAAGATCCATAAACTCAAATTTGGATACATCAAATAATCCCTTATCGCTCAGCTTGATCTCTGGAATAACCAGTAATCCCATAAATGAAAGGGTCATAAAAGGTGCTCTTAATTCTGAACCCAACTCTTTTGCGAACCTGTCTATCGCTATATATTTTTTAGATACCTCTCGATAATTCAAATCACTCATAATTCCAGCTATCGGTAAGGGTAAAACTTTTTCCGTATCCCCACACACAGCACTCAGCCCTCCCTTATTTTTAACGATTATATTTACTGCCCTACAGATATCGATATCATCTACACCAACTGAGATTATATTGTGGGAATCATGGGCAATGCTTGACCCTATTGCCCCTTTTTTGAGCCCGAAATTTTTTACAAAGCCTATTGATGGGGATAAATCCTTATATCTGTTGATAACAACTATTTTAAGTATATCTCTTTTAGTATCCGAAACAATGTAATCATCAACCACTTTTGCTTCATCCAAAACCCGATTAGTAATCAGCTCTCCATCAACTGCCTTGATTATATGTATCTTTCTTTTGTTATCTTTAATAGCAAAATCATGAACCTGCTTCTCTTTTGTATTAAAATTATTAACTATCCTTTTGCTTGCCTCCTCTATTAATGTCTTTCCATTTTTCGCAACAAGCCTTCCATTAATAAATGTTTTTAAAATTGTAAGGTCTTTAAGGTTATCAATTACTAAAAAATCTGCGGGATCGCCAACCTTTAGTAATCCCACATCCAGACCGTAATGTCTGATGGGATTAAAAGATGCAATTCTTAAAACATCTATCGTATCAACGCCATAATGAATGGCTTTTTTTACCATCTTATTAATATGCCCTACCATTAAATCTTCCGGGTGTTTGTCATCACTGCAAAACATGCACGTGTTTGCATGTTTTTTTGCTATTGGAATTAATGCATCAAAGTTTTTAGCTGCAGAACCCTCTCTTATCTGAATCTTCATGCCGAATCTGATTTTCTCAAGTGCTTCAGATTTCGAAAAACACTCATGATCCGTTGATATCTCAGAAGATATGTATTTTTTTAATTCTTTCCCTCTTAGACCAGGGGCATGACCATCGATCACCTTATTATACAATTTGGCCAAATCGATCTTTGCCATAACTTCTGGATCATTACCCAAAACCCCCGGAAAGTTCATCATCTCGCTGAGACACTTGATTTTATCAATCTTTAGAAGTGCTTGAACCTGATCAGCATCTATCTTTGCCCCAGCAGTCTCAAAAGGAGTAGCCGGCACACAAGAAGAAGCTCCCCAATAAAACTTAAATGGAACAGAATCACCATCGGTCATCATATATCTAATTCCATCCATTCCCATTACATTGGCAATTTCGTGTGGGTCACAAATGGATCCCACTGTTCCGTGAATCACAGCTACCCTTGCAAACTCCGTTGGGGTAAGCATGCTACTTTCAACATGAACATGGGAGTCAATAAATCCAGGTATGAGATACGTTGAATGATTTGTCTGCTTCTCAATAATCCTTGATATTCTTCCGCCTGAAATATCAATGGTTCCTGGGTAGACCTTTCTTTTTACAACATCCACAATATTCCCAGATATTTGACTGATGGTCTCTATCATTTTTGTTTCCACAATGATTAATTGCTATGGAGCAGATATTTTAAATGAATACCGATAATCTTCAAAGAAAACGAAATCTACATTATTACTCTTAAGTCACAAAGAAAAGCATTTAAAATATAGCGTCATAGAATCCACCTAAAAATATCTACTGGAAATTGATAGCATTTTACCATATAATTATTTTCAAAACTATTTACTACATAGAAAAGGAGGGTGGCCCATGAACGAAGAAAAGACAGATGAAAAAATGGCCCAAGAAACGGAAGAAAAACCCGAAACTGTTGAAACAAAGGCCAATGATGTCGAATTAGCAAAAGCTGACCCAGTTAAACGAATAATAGCATTCGTCATCGATGCTGTAGCTTCTATGATAGTAGGGTTTATCCCCATTGTCGGGGGCATTATCGGTGCCCTTTATATGCTCTTACGAGATGCATTACCCATCGAGGCACTTGAGTATAAAAGCATTGGAAAGAAATTGCTAAAATTATCTGTAGTTAAGCTTGAAGACCCCACATCGAAAGTAGATTATGCTATCTCTGCAAAAAGAAATTGGATGTTTGCACTTGGTCCCATTATGTTGTTTTTCTTGTTTATACCAATTCTCGGCTGGATCATTGATATCCTGCTCGGAATCGCCGTTTTTATCCTGGTCATCATTGAAATTGTTAAGCTTTTCACCGATGAGAAAGGATTACGATTGGGCGATAAAATGGCAGGCACAATGGTGATTGAGAAATAGACTCAAGGGTAGTATCAGAGGGATAGATACCAATTCTTTAGTGACCTGCAAGTTTCATCCCTTTGTTGAAGGCTGCCATATTGGCATCGAATTCTTTAGGGAAATTTTCTTTCAATATTGGCTCCAGTGATCTTTTATCCAAGGGCAACGCACCAGATCCAATCAGGGCACCAATCAGAATCACATTTGCAAAAATAGGGTTCCCAAGTTTGAAGGCCTCATCTGTTGCCTCTATCACTATTACTGTAGCTGACAATTTCTCTATAAGTTTCAAAAGCTCAACAATTTTAGGGTATATGGCATGGCCACTGGTCACATCTGAAGGATATATCGGTCTTGTGTTTGTTATAGTCACGACATCTGGATTACCAAACTGGCATAACATTCGTAATGTTTCTGCTGGTTCCAGGCTGAGAATGACATCAGCATGTCCACTGGGAATTAATGAACCATAACAAGTATGCTCTGAGATTCTAACATGGCTTGCAACCGATCCTCCTCGCTGTGAAGCTCCATAGGTATCCCCGACACTTACGAAATAACCCTGCTGAACCAATGCTTTTCCAATGAGAAACGATAGTAATATATTACCCTGTCCGCCGACACCAGCAATGAGCATATTCAATGGCTCTTTTGAGAGTTTTTTCATGTCTCCACTACCTTCTTAATTATGGCTCCGTGTGGGCATATGTCTACACAGAGGCCACATCCGGTACAAACAGCTTCATCAATTGTAGCTTTTCTTGCCTCTTGATCATAGATTAACCCCGGGCATTGGAATGCTCTCGTGCACACCCTGTTACAGCCGCACGCCTCCCCAATACAGATATCGGGATCCACATGTACTACATAGGGGAATCTTTTCTCTCTTTTAGCCCTCACCATTTCACACTCGCGACGCATTATTACCACCTTGGCACCACCCTCTTCGGCCATCAATCTTAGGAGAGTAGTTGTTGTATTTTTCAAATCAAAGGGATCACATACTTCTACATGTGCCCCGAGCGAGCGGCACAAGGCTTCAATATCTATGTGAAATGTTGGCACGCCGGTAGCAGTCATGCCAGTCCCAGGGTGAGGCTGGAAACCGGTCATAGCAGTGGCATTATTATCTAAAATAAGCAGGATAAAACTGGATTTATTGTAGACACCATTTATTAACGCCGGTATGGCAGCATGCAAAAAGGTGGAATCACCGACCATAGCGATTACCGGCTGCTCAAAACCAAACTTGCTCAAATTACCCAGTCCATTAGCTACCCCTATTCCACTCCCCATTGCATGCATTGTCCTGAGCTGATAATATCCTCCTGCTGCAAAGCCCAGGCTATAACAACCTATATCACCACAAACAAACCCATCACGTCCATCCAATTGAAGCGCATTCTTTACCGCCCAAAATGTAGCCCGATGTGGACAACCAGGGCATAAATTGAGGGCTCGCCCAGGTATGATCATGGAGAGCTCCTTAGCTTTTTTCTCATAGGTAATATCACGTGCCTGATAGGTAATACCCATGAGACCAGCTATTATATTAATGATTACATCGGGATGTAATTCACCAGACGAGGGTATATGTCCTGACCGTTTACCATAGAATATCAAGCGTGTACTATCCGTAGGTAAATTAGCTGCCAGTTCCATTACGCTCCGTTCTATAAAAGGATCAACCTCTTCCACGAACAAAACTCGCTGTGAACTGCTCAACTGCTTTCTCACAAGGTTTTCTGGTATAGGCCATGTAGTACCTAATTTGAAGATACCTACCTTATGGTCCAATTTCAATTCCTTCACGGCTTCGGTACAACAAGCTGTAGAGGCCCCGGAGGTTATAATCAGCAACTCTGCCTTATCCGGACCCATATACCAATTAAAGGGTGCTGACTCGAACCTTTGTTGTGCTTTGGCAAGCTTTTGGTGTAGCATATTATGCAACCAAGGAAACGGACCTGCGGCAAACTTGCTCAGCTTGGGTTCAAACATATTCCATATGTTAGGGAAGTATGCTCTTTGCTCCCTCTTAGGCAGTTCACCCAGTTTTACATTTCCTCTCGTATGGCCAACACGATTTACGCTTCGTATTATACAAATGGTATCTAATTCCTCTGAAAGCTCAAAGGCCCATTTTGTCATATCTTTTGCTTCTTGAGCGTTGCTCGGTTCCAAGAGAGGTATATCCATCCATTTACAGATGTTTCGTGAATCCTGTTCGTTAGAACTGGATATAGCACCAGGATCATCAGCTACCACCAGGATTAATCCCTTGCCTATTCCAGTCATAGTGAGATTTATCAAGAAGTCAGAAGCAACATTGATCCCATTCTGCTTCATAGAGGCGATAGCTCGAATACCTGCAAAGGATGCGCCTGCAGCAGCCTCTAAAGCTACTTTCTCGTTTACTGACCATTCTGCATGAATACCCATTCTTTTAGCTATAGATGCTAAGGTATCCATAATCTCAGATGCTGGCGTTCCCGGATAAGAAGCAGCAAAACCTATGCCAGCCTCAAGCGCTCCTCGGGCGATAGCTTCATTGCCTAACAAGAGCTGCGTTGTTCCAGAGGCATCTAACTCAATACTTGCCATGCTGCGTGGTACCTCCTTAAACTTTTGACCTCTCAACTAAAAGTCTATCAACTATACTCTCTGACATACCCAAATAAAGCAATTTCTTTTTGTCACCAGTCTTTTTAGTAATTTCCTTAAGTGCCCGCTTCTTTTTAAGGAGGGCTGCCTCTTTAAGATGAGCTAGATTCTGTGAAGGCAATTGTCCAATCTCGAGCTTCTTTTTCGCTTTAGCCCGCTCCATGAGTCCAACACCGACATCAGTGCGGATAAGAACAGTATTCCAGCCCTCAATTCCCTCTACAGAGCCCACTGAAATATCGGCAAACTCAGCCGTCATATCCAGACAGTAAGAACATGTTGGCATAATAAATTCTCTGATAGTATCCAGCGGGAGGGAGATTTTACCTGAATTACTATATACATCGAATTTGTTTGCTGGAGGCGGAGGAATATCAAATTTAATTACCTGCATTAAGTCGACATTTTCTCTCAAGAACCGTTGGAATGTATCACGACACAGGGCCCAGGTGCAAAATAGTCCGATCACCAGACTCACATTCCCTATATTCATCCTGTTCAGTGGTGGATCTTCCTTCATTTTACTTATGGACAATACCTGACATGGCATAGCAACTATTCCTAATTTATCTTTGCTGTCTTTGGCAATGCGATTCAAGGCATCCAACGTAGAACAAGCCATGTAGTTGGAACCAGCGCATTGAAGTATCCCTTCCTTGTTTCGGGCCAAGAAAGCAGACGGAATCTTATCGCTAGACATTTTTGCCAAAATGGCACTGTCAATGAATCCCTCTTCCAGTGCCAATGACATGAGTGTAGTCACAACTCCGCCATATTGTGCCCTTTCTCTGATATGTAAATCCGTAGACCTTGCAATCAACACTTCCTTGACAGTGCCTAATCCATCCTCACTATAGTCTGCCCCGAAAACTTGCTGGCTAATTGTATCTAAATCTGTGTGGGTTCTAGGGCAATATTGATAGCACTGCCCTTTTGAGATGTCACAATTATCCAAAAGCACTATTCTCCCTTTATAGGAGACCAAGTAAGGGCAACCACTAGCACATGCTCCACAGTAAGTGCAGAGACCCGCATTAATAACCTCTTCAAATAGCTCTCTACAACCTTTGACTTCCATATCCATCCCCAAGATAACGAATCAATATAAGCATTGATATCCACAACATATCTATACTCCTAAATATTCTCTAATCATCTCCTCGTTTTCTCTTAAGTCTTCCGCGCTACCCTTATAAACAATGGGTCCTTTATCTATAATATTAGCTCAATCGCTTATATCTAAGGCAAGCAGGGCATGTTTTTCTATCAAAAGCGTTGTAAGACCTTCCTCTTTTAGCCTTTCTATCTAATTCCTCAGCATCTAGGTTACAATGGATGTCAGAACAGTATATAGCTCATCAACTACCCTCCAACTGAAAATAGAATCATAAGTCGTGGGACTATGTCAGAAATGAATCAATTATATCATTATCTTAAATAACAGGCAGCATAACACCCCCTGAGGGTATGACGTGTACTTCAGGATTCGGAGTGCAAACGGTTTCACCCATATCAAATGCCTGCTCAAGGTCATCAGCATAAAGGAAGCCCATTTTTTCACCAGTTACTCTCGGAATGTCCTTTGATACCAGGATTATTTTAAACCGATGCTGAAGAGCCAGAGTCAACCCCAAGGCCATATTGAAATCAATAGCACCCCCGTCCATAATCAAACGATTATTCTTAAAATATTCAACGACTCCTCCTAAAAGATTATGGCCATATTTTGAGTGAAAGCTTTCAAAACTGTCAATAAAATCATCGGGAAGGTTCCCTGTACAATCAGCCGCAAGGATAATACATCCCCCATCTTTAGTTACCATAGATGCAGGGATAAGGGGTTTTACGATCTGAGGTCCCTCAGAATAGGGAAATGAAGTAATAATCGTCAAATCAGATTTTTTTGGGAACCTATGGGAGATAATTGCTCTGCTTCTCCCAACACCTGTTAGGTGGGTCTGTTTAAAGTCCCCACACACTATTTCGTCAACCTCATCACTTTGATTAAGGACAGTGTTGATTATAAAATTTAGTTTTCCGGCACGGGCCATAGAATTTACTTCATCGTAAAAAAAATTCTCTTTTAGCTTTCCAAGACCTGTGCCTTTGTGAAAAGTCCATTTTAAATGATGCTCAAGTATGGAATCAAAGTCCGTAACCCCGGGAAATATAATCTTACCTCCACCACCGAATCCATTCATAGGATGAGGGGATATGGATCCAATTCCAATTCTAAAGTCAGCATTAAAGACCTTGCGGTTGATTTTAACCTCACAACCTGTTTTGAGGATACCAATAGGGACTAAATCAGACGCACGACAATCGTGATTGGAAAATGCATATCTATCCAGAAGATCTCTGCTAAAGGCACTTTCAAGCTCTTCATGTTTCAGCCCTCTATGGGTGCCAGTAGCAATGATTATATTAATGTTTTTTTCAGGTATGCCGATTTCATTCAGGTTATCTAATAATACTTTTAAAATTAGCCTTTTAGGTGAGGTGCGTGTCAAATCCTCGATAATAATGGCAATACTGTCTGGAGGAGAAAGAAGATCATTAAGGGTAGGTGATTGTATTGGTTTATTCAGGGCATCTTTGGTGAGTTTATTAACATTTGCAGTTTTTCCATTATCGGGTAAATCAGGGAAACTAAGGAGATTCCAGTTATCAGGGATAGTGAATCTAACCCTTTGTCTCTGGTAAAAAATAAAGACTGTTTTCATTTTTAAAAGTAAATGGATGATTAAACCAGTAGATATTTTTTCCTGACCTCCTCATTCTCTTGTAAATCCTTAATACTGCCGTGATACCTAATGACGCCATTATCAATAATATAACCGCGATCGCTTAGTTTCAGTGCAACTCTCTGATTTTGTTCAGCTAATAAAACCGTCAACCCCTTATCTCTTAGCTGACCTATTTGTTCCTCCAACACTTCCACGATCATAGGCGCCAGACCTTCGGTGGGCTCATCCAAAAGCAGAAAATCAGGGTTTAACATGAGAGCCCTGGCGATAGTCAGCATTTGCTGTTCTCCACCACTTAAGAAACCTGCCTTTCGGGAATCAATGTGTCTCAGGGCCGGAAAAAAATCGTAAACACTATCTTTTGTCCACGTTGTATCGTCTCCGGTTGACCTTTCCGATATCTCAAGATTATCTCCAACCGTTAGGTCTGCAAAGACCCTCCGGTCATCAGGCACATAGCCCATTCCCTGTCGAGCAAGCTGGTAGGGCTTTTTTCCTGTGACAGTTTCCCCTTTAAAATTGATGGTTCCCTGCCGAGGAGGCGTCAAGCCCATTATGCTTCTCATGGTAGTGCTCTTTCCCGCCCCGTTCCTGCCCAGAATACAAACAATCTGCCCTTCGGGGACGTTGAGCGATACCCCGAACAGAATGTGGCTCAGACCATAGTAGGTATGGATACCTTCCACTTCTAACATGGTTCGGCACCTCCCAGGTAGCATTCTTGAACCTGGCTGGAATTTCTCACCTGATCAGGTTCTCCCTGTATAATTGTCAGCCCCTGATGCAAGACCATAATGCTCTGGGCAGCACTGAACACCACTTCCATATCGTGCTCGCAGAACAAAATGGTCAATTCACGTGAATCGGCCAGTCGCTTAATTAGCTCTATGGTAGCTGCAGTCTCTTCGGGTGACATACCGGCAGTTGGCTCATCAAGAATCAGCAGCTCAGGTTTATTGCCTAAAGCAATAGCTATCTCCAGTGCTCTCTGATCGCCATGAGCTAACGAGCCTGCTATATTCCCCGCCCTATCTGAAAGGCCTACACTTTCCAGGATTCTATTCGTTTCCTCTACAGCCAGTTTCTCCGCCGGGTAAAAAAGTTTTCTGCTCTTTTCCTGCTGAGATAGAACAGATACCTGAACATTCCTGAACACCGTAAGGCGGGGGAATATATTTGCTATTTGAAATGAGCGGGCGATTCCTCTTTTGCAAATTTTATAAGGGGGCAAACTACTTATATCCTCCTCATTAAATATCACCTTCCCCTGATCCGCCTTTAGCTGCCCTGTAATCAGATTAAAGAGGGTCGTCTTTCCTGCCCCATTGGGCCCGATCACTGCTACTAACTCACCTTTTTCCACAGTCAAGTTAGCACCATTCACGGCCTTAAAGTCGTCGAACGATTTATGTATTTTCTCAACTCTAAGCATCTATTTACTTCCCTTTTCAATCGCTTCTTTGTGCCGAGAGCCGAATTTTTCCAAGATATAGCCCCATACCCCTTCCGGAAGAAAGAAAATCAGCAAGATCAGTATTATCCCAAGGATCAAAGTCCAATACTCGGTATAGATCCCAACAAATGTCTTAAGAGATACCATTATTGCTGCCCCCAGAATTGGGCCGGCAAATGTAAACCACCCTCCCAAAAGGCACATAATGAATATTTCAAGTGAGAAGACCCAGAACAAGAGATCCGGAAAAACTGAACCCTCCACTACAACAAAGAGAACTCCGGCAATCCCCGCAAAGAATGTAGCAATGACAATGGCGATGAGTTGATGGCGTCTGACGTTAATGCCGATGGCTTCACATCGATCCGGATTGTCGCGGATGGCCTGAAGGGTAGCACCGAAAGGAGATTTAAAAATCAGGTAAATTACTGTGATACAGATTGCCATGATGATCAAAGCAAAGTAATAGGCGCCGTTCGAAGAGGAGATAATGGGAGGCATAGAAATACCATGCATGCCATCATCGCCGCCGGTAAGGCTGTACCAGCGAAAAGCAATCGCCCATATCAAAGATCCTAATGAGATCTGAAGCATTCCGAAGTACAGCCTGGTCAGCCTGACACAAAAAGCGCCGATGAGCAACCCGACCAGTGCTGCCATGATGGGACCGGCCACAAAGCAAGCCCATATGGGAAGGGAAGTTTTGGTAAGCATGAGGGCAACGGTATAGGCCCCTACACCGTAAAAAGCTCCATGATGAAACTGAAACAGCCCACCGTGGCCAACGACCATATTAAGGCTCATGGCTACTAAAGCGGTAACAAAGATCACCGCAAGTATATAAGTGTAAAACCTTGGTATTATTGGCGGCAGAATAAGCAGAACAAAAAAGATAGCACCTGTAAGTATAAGTGATTTCAGACTGAAAGCATCCTTAAACAAATTTAGCTCCTCATAAAATTGCTCTGCTTCGCTTCACGATTTTATTACCAAACCGATTTAAGCATTCCTCTGGGCCGCCAGGTCAAAACAATGACTACTGCAATGTATGGGAAAACTATAGCGAACTGCGGCCAAAATAAAACACCATAAGATTGAGTAAGGCCAAAGATAAGTGACCCTACCAGGGCACCCCACATATTTCCCAAACCCCCGATGGTCACTATAAGGAAGGCCTCCATGATGATATCGTGATCCATCCCGATGCTTACACTTACCATGGGAGAGACCAACGCCCCGCCCAATCCGGCAAGGAAACAGCCCAAGACAAATGCAAAGGCAAATACCCAGCTCACATTGACCCCTATGGCACCAACCATCTCTCGATCAACAGCTGCTGCTCGCGCGATTTTCCCAATCTTGGTTTTGTTGGAAAAGAACCAAAGTCCAACGCCTACCCAAGGGCCAACGATGAGAAGAAAGAGGTTGTACCGGGGAAACGGCGCGCCCAGTATGGATACAGAACCCTGAAGCACATCGGGCGCCATGATCGACCGGTAATCCGCTCCCCAGAAAATCTTTACGAGGTCGCCCAGGATAAGCATCAATGCAAAGGTGAACAGTAGCAACATGAGATGCTCCCTTTCGTAAAGATGACAGAACAGGGATCTCTCTGCTACAAGCGCAACGAGGGCCACAACAAAGGGGGCTAGGATCAATGCCAGCCAAAAGCCGCCCGAGCCGCCGCCCAACAGGTTGGAAAGGCTAAATGCCGAAAAGGCTCCAATCATATACAGGGACCCATGTGCAATATTCGGTACTCTGAGCACACCGAGAACAAAGCTCATCCCAGCAGAAACGATGAACAAAATCATTGCCCGGCTAAGACCGACAAGGAATTGAGAACCCAATGCAGAAAAGGTAAATGCCTGCCCTATATCCATTAGTACGGTTTCCCTTTATAAAAAGGGGCCAGATCACTGACCCCTTTTAAGCCTAACACACTATTTCCCGCGTGCCTTCCTGATCTCATCGCATGTGGGCAGTACTTCATCGCCGGTCAGCGTCATAATATCTGTGGAGATTACACAACCGTATTTTGCCGACATCTTGGTTACCCCCAAGTACATCGGAAGCGTCACTTGATGATCACAAGCTCGCATCTCTAACTCACCTGCAGGGCTTTCGATTTTCAGCCCTTCCAAAGCATCAATGAATTTTTCTTTGTCCACAGATCCTGCTTTCTTATATGCCTCGGCTATAAAATGGGCTGTGATATAACCGTGAAATGCAGGAAACCCGGGAGGTCCCCCATAGGCAGCTTGAAATGCCTCAACAAATGCCATGTTCGCTGCTGTCTCAGGATAATAGAAATGATAATCCATGGTACCCATCACACCCTCCGGGCCCTCCGCACCCAGAGGCTTCAGAACGGCGTGGTCTGTGCCGGTGTGAACCCAGATGGGCACTTTCTCCGCCATGCCGGTTGCCTTTATCGCTTTCATGATATTGGTCATGCTGCGGCCACCGGTGCAGAAAATGACGGCATCCGGTTTAGCCCCTAAAATGGATGTGATATAAGGGGCAAGGTCGGGTTCACCCGGCTTCCACCACGATTTTCCGATCATCTCTACATCGGGCTTCAATGCCTTCAGGTTCCTCCAGGCAGCATTCGCAATATCATGACCATAGGAATAATCATCTCCGCCGACCCAGTATTTTACGTAGGGCTTCTTAGACAGGGCAACACCCCCGGCTTTGCCTGCCATGGCCGTATTTTCACCGGTCGAGAAGACATAACGATGGCCCTTTTCCCCAGTGATTCTCTCACTTTTGGAGATCCAAACCATAAATGGCACCTTTTCCTTCTTGGCAACCGCATCGGATACAGCCAATGCTGCCCCACTGTTGATGGTGCCCACAAGGACATCGACATCTTCTCTCATGACTAATTCCTTGGCCATATTAAGGGCAATATCAACCTTGAATTTGGTATCACGGGTAGTAAACTCGATCTTCTTGCCCAGGACTCCTTTTTTGTTAATGTCTTCTAAGGCCAGTTTAAACCCATTAAGGGCATCGTTGCCGAATACAGCAGCCGGACCACTATAACAGTCTATAATACCTACTTTAATTGGCCTTGCATCAGAGGATAATGGATAGATAAAAAGGAGAATAAAAAAACAAAATAACACAGTAACTGTCAAACATGCCTTTTTCATAATAAACCCCCTTTTTTAATGTTAATAAACTAAAAACTTACCTTGCCATCACTGATTGAAAACATTTAAAAATCCTGCCGTTTAATATCTCTACCATAACATTCAATAAAGTCAACATTTAACAGATGAAAATATTTTATCTATTACATCTCCCAGTTTCCTGGATTCATAATACCATTTGGGTCTAAAAGCCCCTTAACCTTCTTTATTAGTTCGGCAGTATTATGATCCATTCTTTCCATTGCTAATTTTTGTGCTCCTACCTCACCTTTCCAAACTATTCCCCCCAACTCAAAGGTCAGCCTGTTTGACTCATCAAGCGCCTTTCTGGCTTTTTCCACATCCTCCTCATCAGCTCTGTTAAAGGAATAATTAAACCCGAACATAATGCTGTTACCCATTAAGACCTGGTGCACATAGGAAACTATCATGCCATATTTATGCGCAATCTCTATTCCCTTTCTCCATGCCTCCGGAACCTTATCTATGGGCAATATTGCACCGGTATATTCAAAGCCCCCGCCCTTTCTAAAGTCTGCTGCC
>Ga0180437_10003026_pt1 | contig 25656 bp, 1 predicted proteins | sample SS_ome_4_FD_132410 | JGI IMG/M metagenome (GOLD analysis project Ga0180437, IMG submission 132410) | Hypersaline lake sediment archaeal communities from the Salton Sea, California, USA - SS_3_D_1 metaG | ecosystem: Environmental > Aquatic > Non-marine Saline and Alkaline > Hypersaline > Sediment... | reverse complement strand
CATAATGCTGAGGGTTCTGATAAACGACACCGATAACCATTCACTGGTAATGGACGGGACGAACGGGAGCATCTGGGTTACCTATAACGATTCGGATTTCGACAGTGGTTACAGGAACACCACGGGATCAGGTTATCTTGTCAGGAACTTCTACCCCAACTGCAGCTATTCGGTAGGACCGCAGATATGGTATGGAGGGACGGACAACGACAGCTACTACAAGGATAACGTATCCGTCAACTACTCTCTCACGGTATACGGCTGGCTGAACAACACGATCCTTAAACCCAACGGGACGTCAGGCGCCTATTACTATTCAAACCAGAACGTTACGGTAGAGATAAACGTAAAGGACTACCTGAATTCCGCGGGGGCCGATTGCAGGTTCAACATATCCGACGCGAACGTCAGCGTAACCGTTTCGCATGACGGCTTCAGTGACGCGTGTTCACCTGTCTACAACTGGTCCTCGGGCTTCTACAACTGCACGTGGAACGTCTCAAGCAATCCTTCGGGCTGGTATAATGTCACGGTAACCTCGAACAGGACGTATTACAACCCGGAGACGTTCACGAAGAGATCGTTCTTCCACGAAGTTTCACCCGTCTTAACGGGTGAATACTCGGACAAGTTAACGGTTGCCTGGGGATCCCTTTCGAAGTCCCAGATAACCTTCTTCGTGAACGTGACGGATGATGATGACAACGTTACGCTTAGATTGTGGGACGCACGCTCGCCAGCGGGTCCCTGGACGCTCAGGGGGACGACATACTGCTTTGACTGCGTGAACAAAAAGATCAACCTGACAAGGCTTTACAGTTCCTGCAATCTGGGAAATGATTTAGGGGTCTGGTACTGGAAGATAAACGCGACGGACATTTATATCGCCAAGGCGAACACGACTTATCATACCATAAACGTCACCAAGAGGAACGTCACATTCGATCCTCCTGTAAACGGGAGCGGCGTTTACGTGAACCGGACAGGAAACAACCAGACCTACTTCAAGATAAAGGCCATAAACAACTACACGGGAAGTGCGCTGACGCCCTCTGACCTGAACTCGGGAACAGGGCGTTTTTACGTAAACGAAAGTATGGGGGGTCAGGAGCAGTTCTTGAACATAGGAGCGGACGCGCCTGACGGGCTGGGCAACATCGAGAAATACTTCAACCCGAACTGCACGTTCGATGTGGGGTGGCATAAGTGGAGGGCCGGGATAACGGGCGATGAATGTTATGCAAATTCTTATTCCGGCAATTATTCTTTTACCGTAGAGTCCGTTCTCTACAACAGCCTGCTGAATCCCCTGAATGAGAAGAAATACACCAGGGTTGAAGAGCCGGTAGTGATTTACGGGGAGGTTAGTGAACTGGACATAAGCGGGCAGGGCTGCGGTTACATCAACCTCTCGACCGTCAAGTTCAACATAACAGGATCGAATGGATACCTCTGCGATGCGCTCGACATGAACAACGGGACTTACAACTGCACGTGGAATCACCTGAGCGACAGCAACCTCGGTCTGCACAACATAACCATGATCTCCTCGAAAGCGCCGTTCTTCTACGGGGATGAAGACCTTTACAAGGAAGCGTTCAGGCTTGTGGAGAGGCCGAGGCTGATAAACGTCTCGGTGGACAACGAGACGGAAGGGTGGGGACACGAATTCACCTTCAACGTGCTCTTCAGGGACAACGAGGGAGGGAACGAGGACAACGTGACTTTATGGAAGGCGTACAGCGCAGGAGGACCGTTCACCGAGGTCCAGGTCCAGAACAGGGTGGACAACACCTCGTGGACTACCCTGGAATACAAGGTTAACTTTTCATGCGAAGACATGCTGCAGCAGAGTCCATCCCTCTATTACAAGTTCAACGCGACCAACCAGTGGGGGAAAACGAACGAAACGAACGTGTACAACATCACCATGACCAAGGACAACCTGACCTTTGAGATATTAGGCGGATCGCTCTGGGAGATAACGAGGGGCGGGAGCGATAACAAGACGCTGATCGTGAGGCTATATGACGTGAACAAGGGCGGCATACCGGCAGGCAACCCCGCTGTTAACGGGAGCTTCAACGTTACAGTCGATTCGTATACCTTCAGCACGGTTAACTCAACGGTCACCAACACGAGCGGCTACCTAAGGCATCCGTTCGATCCCAACTGTTCATACACGGCGGATACCCAATACTGGTACGCAAGCTTCGGGGACGAGTGCTATTATTCGAACGAGACCATCTGGACCGAATTCAAGATCAAGGGCCAGCTCATGAACTACCTTTACGAGCCCTTGGAAGGTTCGAATTATAACGTGACTGACCAGATACCCGTCAACTTCAGCATCCTGGGGGACTGCGGTGAGAACATATCGGACAGCGATATGACGAAGGGTGTGATGGTCTTCACCTCCGGTGATCAGCTGGCGTGTTCAGGGATAAGTTTCAACGGCAACGGGAGCTACAACTGCACTTGGAACTCAACGGGGAGGAAGGAAGGGAACTGGAGCATAAACATTTCCTCGCATGACCAGCAGAACAGGTACTCCGACAACCTCACGACGTTTGCTGACAGGTTCTGGCTGGAGAATATCCAACCACAGAACCAGACCTCTCCGCAGGTAAACCCGGGCCAGGAGGCCTGGTCTGTGTTGTACAATTACACAATAGAACTCAGCGATCCCGAGAATGACGAAACCAACTGCACGCTCTGGGTCTCGACAGACAACCAGTCCGTATGGGCCGTCAAAGGAACGGACACGCTCCCGGACGGGAACGGCTACTGTTACGTGACCATTCACGATTTCGGGGTCTCTGACCTCAACTTCACCAACGGACTCGACAACGACAACTATTTCCTTTTCGAGATATCGGACACGGAGGCTAACAATTCCTACAACACCTCGGTCGTGCATGGGCCCTACCTGGAAAGGCCCAACATAACCATAACCGAGATTCGGGGAAATGGTTCAAATGTGAACATAACCCCCGACCTTTCCCAGTCAACGCTGATAGTACTGAGGTTAAACGACACGGACAACAATTCGGCTCCGATCCCCATGAACGTTACCGTATGGGTCGAGAAGAACGCATCTGTGTGGGATGCGGGGAACGTAAGCAAGACCAATTCCTCTGGGTACAGGAACTACTACTTCGTCCCTGACTGCTCATACGTGCCCGGCGTGAGGAAGTGGTTCGCCAACTCAACCGATAACTATTACCAGCAGCTTTCAACGGAAAACTTCACCGTGAACATAAACGGGACCCTTAACAACTATCTGCTTTACCCGAAGGGGCAGAAATTCCTCAGGGGCGAGAACGTGACTATCCAGGTCAGGGTGAACGATACCTGCGGGAACAACATAACGGACGCGAACGTTACGATAACCCTGATAAGCAACAAGACAGGGGACAACTTCAGTTGTTCGAACGTAACGCACGTTGGAAACGGGCTCTACAACTGCACGTTCAACACGTCCTCCCCTTACGTTATGCCGGCCAAGAACTACACCATACGCGTTCACTCGATAAGGGATTACCACAACCCTGACAACATCTCCGTTAGCTATTCCCCTAACATCCGTTCGTTCTGGATAAAAACCGAGCCTGTCCTTTCAAACCCCTACAACCAGACCTCTGACTCAGTGAATCCCGGAGGCTGGGGTGAGTCCTGGACTTTCTACGTGAATCTCACCAACGAGGATAATGATCAGGTGGACCTCTATCTATGGCTGAGGGAAAACGAATCGGGCTCCTGGGGCAGCTGGGTTCTGAAGAAGCCCTTTGGCGCCCAGATAACGATAAGTGACGTCACTTCCGAGAACTCCCAGCAGTCATACACGCTCCAGGGATACGAGGATTTCGAGTTCAACGACATAAAGGAATGGCAGTTCAAGTGGAACGCGACAGACAGCGAATACAAGGACGAGACAAAGAACATGAATTTCACGATAACCAAGGATGACACTGAAGTCGTGCTCATAAAGGGGGATAACGAAACACTTAACCGGACCAACACATCCCATAAGATAACGTTTGAAGTTAAGATAAATGACACGGACAAGAAACAGATAGTCCAAACGGGAGGAACCGCCCGCTTCTACGTGACCACGAACGAGGATACCTATTCACTGTCCGAAAGCCAGTATAAATGGCGTCTGGACAAGACAACCCCGATAAGCGGGGAATCGTTCATAGACAACTTCCCGAACCTGCTTTCGGAAAGGTGCTACTATCCGATAGGGCCACAGAAATGGAGGGTGAATTATACGTATGCGGCCGGTGGGTATTACAACACGTCTTCCGACCTGTACAACGTAAACCTCACAACCAACGTCTTCGAAACGCATATACAGATACCGTCGACCAACACCACCATACGGAAATACATAGATAACATTGTCATAAGGGGTAACCTTACGGATGAGTGCGGAGGGGTGGCGAACGCTTCATCCATGACCTTTATGGTGGAGGAGCAGAGTTACGTTTGTACGGGGGTGAATGACGAGGGCAACGGGTGGTATAACTGCACGATACCGAAATCTGCCACGCAGGGATGGACCTACGACTACTACAACATAAGCATGGAGGGCGAGAAGGACTACTACAACAAGACGGCGTTCGTCTCCGAACAGGATGCGTTTGTCCTTGTAAGCAACCCGACGATAGACACGATGAGCATTTCCTCCCAGTACCTTGAAGATGTCTACACGAGCGGAGCCTCCTCTGATTACGGTTGGGGGGAGAGATGGGTGTTTTCCGCCTACGTGCAGGACGAGGACCAGGGACCGGGCAACTATTACGAGGAGGCGAACATATCCGTTTACGTGAACACGACAAGCGGGTGGCAGCTGCTGAACTGGACCGTGAGGCAGAGGCCTGACCTCAGCGGGAGTACATACATCTCGCTCTCATACGAGAACTTCACGTGTGATGATACCGGACCTAGAACTTTCAAATTCAACGTTACGGACACGTTCGGCTATAACAACGAAACGAATGACACGGAAACAGTCGTCAAGAGCACCGTTTACATCCATCATGAAACAGGATTCGAGCCCGCATCCATAGACAGGGAAGGCGTGAACAAGGAGGCATTCAAGATGAGGGTAAGAGATACGGACAGGGGGGTGTGGGCGGAAAACACAGCGAATACGTCTTTCTGGTTCACCCTGGACAACACCCTCGTGAATTACGTTTCCGGACGAAAAAACCAGACCAATTCATCCGCCTATTCCGTTTACTATTTCGATCCCGACTGCAACTACAGCATAGGGACCGGAGTTCATTACTGGATGGGGGGCGTGGCGGATGACAAGTGTTATGCAAACGGGAACCTTACCGTCCAGTCTTCAGAAAGAGATTTCGATATCCACGGGCAGCTGAAGAACTGGATCATAACCCCGGACTGGAGTTCGGGACAGCCCTCCTTCAACGTCACGGACCAGATACCCATAAGGTTCAACGTGACATCCGAGTGTTCGAACATAGCGGAAGAGAACCCCATATCGGGACTGGACACCAAACACATAAAGATCCAGTCCCCGAACAGTTCATGGGAACCCCCTTACGTGCCTTACGAATACCAGACCGGTCATTTCAACATAACCTGGGATTCTACAGGTAAATCCGAAGGCAACTGGTCGATAATGCTGAACAGCAGCGAGGAGTTCTACAATCCCAATTCAACGTATCTACAGAACTGGTTCTGGCTGGAGAACATCCCCCCGGAGAACATAACCTCGCTCTCTGTTGCCCCTCCCTCGGACGGGTGGAGCAGGTGGTTCAACTTCACTGTCCAGGTCAGTGACCAGGAAAACGATACGACTAATTGTACGCTATGGGTTTCGACTGATAACCGGGTAAGCTGGATCGAGAAGGGGATGGACACGCTCCCGGACGGGAACGGCTATTGCTCGGTGATCGGACGTTTCAACAAGTCGGACGTTAATTTCACCGGCGGCCTGGACACGGACAACTACTTCTACTTCCAGATTGTGGATGAGGAGAATGAGTGGATCACTTCGAACGTCAGCGGCCCAACCCTCGAAACCTCAAACATAACGATAAGCTATCTTAAGGGGAACAATTCCCAGGTATACATCACATATGATTCCTCGAATTCAACATTGTTCCTCCTGGACGTGAGCGACGATGACAACCAGTCCGTCCCTGTACCGATGAACCTCACGGTCTGGGTCCAGATCAACGATACGCACTGGGACTGGGGCTTCACCAACCAGACCAATGCGACCGGACACCTGCACTACGACTTCGCGCCTAACTGCACGTACGAACCCGGGGTGAGGAAGTGGTATGCTGAATCCAACGATACGTATTATGAGAAGGAGATAATCGGGAACTTCACTGTGAAGATGAACGGGACCATAATAAACACTCTCGTGTCCCCGCAGGGGAAGGAATATCTCAGGGGCGAGAACGTGACTATCCAGGTCAGGATCAATGACAGCTGCCAGAAAAACATAACCGATGCCAACATCACGATAAAGATGATAAGCCTTAAGACAAGCGAGACCTTCTACTGTTCAAACGTAACGCACGTGGGAGGGGGATTCTACAACTGCACGTTCAACACGTCCTCCCCTTACGTTATGCCGGCCAAGGGGTACGACATAATAATAAACTCCTCAAGGGAGTCGTACGCATCGGAACCGATAGTGATAAACTATTCGTTATCTTCCTCTTTCTTCATAGAGACAGAGCCCGTGATCGAAACGAACAGCCTGAACGCAACCCCGTCAGGAGACGGCGGCTGGGGGGAGAAATGGACGTTCACCGTAAACGTAACCGATGAGGACGAGGACAACATGACCGTGAGCATATGGGTCAACAGGAGCGCCTACGGGTGGCAGAACGTCTACACGAACTCCACCGTTCAGGGAACTAACAAGAAGGTAACCTATGTTTACTCCGGGTTCAGCTATGATGACATCGGACAGAGGCAATACATCATCAACGTCACGGACACGCCCAATTACCCGAGGACGGGGGGGAGGAAATACAATGACACAACACCCATCGAAAACATAACCCTTTACAAGGACGACATAGTTGTAAACGTTCTTTTGGGCGACGGGACCGTATCCCAGAGGATCACTGGTTCATTCGTGTTTAAAATAAGCGTGTGGGACACGGACAAGGATCCTGATGAGCCTGTGGGTAACTCGCAGAAGGTTAGGTTCTGGTACACCAAGGACGGGTCGACATGGAACGTGTTCCCATCTTCGGGATACAGGTACACCAATGAGAGCGGAAACCGGACTTTCCAGTCCTCGGAGATAGGAGGCATTGACTGCTCGTTCCTGGTCATGCCCCAGCTGTGGAAGGGGGGCGCGATGGATAACCTCGCCTTCAAGGACATTAACGGTTCGGACGTGAACTGGAAGGTCATGACCACCCCTCTCAATGCAACCATGTGGCTTTCGAGCGATCATTATCTCAGGGGCGTTGACAACATAACGTCAACAACGAACGTGACCGAGTCGGACGGCTGCGGCCAGGTTACAGGAGCTTGCGTTTTCTTCAACGTGACCCAGATGAACGAGCGCTGCCCGCTCTTGGGTTGCGCGAAGGAGCTTGGTAACGGCCTATACCAGTGCAACGTCACCCCGGGCAGGCATGCGGCATGGAGCCCGGGTGACTGGTATAATGTAACAACCAATGCCACCAAAGCGTACTACAACGGGACCGCCTTACTAGAAGGGGACAGCGAGGAGTTCTATCTTGCCACCAATCCTTACTTTGAGAACCTCCAAGCGATAAGATCAGGGGGGAGCGGGTCGACAGGAGGCTGGGGTGAGTCCTGGACGTTCCAGGCAGACCTTTACGACCTGGATGACGATTACAACAACGTCTCGCTCTACGTGAACCTCACGGGAAGCTGGGAGGAGATAGACAACGCGACCAACGTGCAGACAAATCCTGTCAGCTTCCCGGGGCACCAGTTTAACTGTTCCGACCTCCAAGGGCAGACGTCGAGCCAGAAGGATTTCAACTTCACCACGATCGACGTGTGGGGATACGGGAACACCTCTAAGAGCACGTTCACCCTGGAAAAGGACGATACTTCGGCGAATCCCGAATCTTTCCCCGGTGAAACGGTGAACAGGGATTTTGATGACACCGAACTCCTGGAAGTTTCGATAACGGACACCGACAGGGGAGGAGCGTATGTTGAAGGCGGCGTGTACGGGGCGTTCTGGACCACAACGAACGAATCGCAGGATAACGTCTATATTCTCGCGTACGTGAACCTGACGGACGACAGCGGCTACGCGAGGTATACCTTCAACCCGAACTGCTCGTACGGGGTAGGGGACGGCCATTACTGGAGGGGAGGAGCCTACTATAACGACACATGTTACAAGGGGGCAAGCATCGCCAGCGGTAGCCAGAATACAGCTCCACAGGCCATAACAATCGTGGGACAGCTCAAAACGAACCTGACGGAACCCAACGAGACCTACGCGTCCAACATATTCGCTGGCGACAACGTGACGTTCAGGTTCGGCGTCCCGACTGACTGCAGCGGGTTGGGGATAAACGAGCCCTACCAGACGGGACTGACCACCCTCAAGCTGGAGTTGCAGGACCCGGACGGATTTTGGTATAACTGCACGGAGGACGGGTCGCTGAACAATGAAGGAAACGGGTGGTATAACTGCACGTGGGATACGTTCAGCTACAAGGGAGGCAACTACACGGTAAGGATAACCGTGGACAAATCCCCGGACTACAACAGCAATGTAACGACCCTGACGAATTACATCTATCTCAACAACACGCCCCCCGGATACGACAACTTCTCCGTGACCCCGGAAGAGGACGGCTGGGGTGTCGTCTACACCTACACGGTTGACGTATGGGACCCGCAGGAGGACAACGTGACCTGCAATCTGTGGGTTAAGACGAACAACTACGGGGGTTCGTGGGTGCTTAAGAACTCGACGATAGTTTACGGGGGAAAGGACACGTGCAACCTCAGCGTGAGTGATTTCGCATGCAACGACATCGGGGATGTAACGACTAACTTCTACATGTTCGAGCTGGGCGACGGGACCAACGTGGATAACACGACCAACCATACAGGACCGAACATAACGGTGGACAGCATTTATATAGAATACGCATTCGGAAACGCCTCGGAGGTGAACAGGTCCCAGGATGATTTCACTCTGCTCATAGTTAACGTAACGGACACGGACAGGAACGAGCCGATCTTTGCCGGCAGGGATGTGACCTTCTGGGTAACCCTTAACTCCTCCGATCCGGGCAGCTGGGATTTAGGGAGTCTCAGGGAGACGAATTCGACAGGGCAAGCCGACTACTCCTTCGATCCTGGATGTTCTCCGGAATATATGGTCGGGAACCAGTCATGGAAGGCAGGGGTTACGGACGGCTGTTACGAGAACGTGAACATGACTGAATATCTGATGCTCAAGATATACGGGAATCTCCATCAGACCATCTACACTGTTTCCCCTTCGCCCCAGATGGGAGAGGAGCTCCTGAGAGGAGTGAACAATATAACCCAGCAGGTTTATCTCGAGAGCGATTGTACGGGAAGCACGATAGATGACGGAAACGTGAGCATAGAGTTCATAAATGAAAACGCCAGCTTCCTTTACAACTGCACGGTCTACAAGCTGGCCTCGGAGGGCTATTACGAGTGCAACAGGACAACGACGGGGATGAAGGCCGGATGGTACAGCACCAGGATGAATTCCTCGAGATTCCTTTACAACCCCAATTCGACAAACGTAACGAACCATTTCTTCATCAAAACAACCCCTTTCTTGGATAACGAAAGCGTTCTTAAAGACCCGGCGGGATGGGGCGAAACAAGGAATTTCTCCGTGAGTGTTACGGATGAAGATTTGGATGACGTAACTGTCGATCTGTATATAAGGTGCCTTGATGTCGTTGCCGGAGGGTGCCCGTTCCAGTACCAGGAATGGAAGCTGGACGATACCATAATCCTGGAGGGCCCGATAAACCAGACAATTTATCTCGAAACGAGCCTTGAATCAATCGGGTGTACGGCGATAGGAAACTGGAGCTACAAGTTCAACGCGACCGACACGCACAACTACCAGGTTGACACCATCCCGCACAACTTCAGTGTCGAGAGGGACGATGTCAGGATAGAGCCTTACCTCGGGCATGAAAACGCATGGGTCTGGAGGAACGGGACGCAATACATTCTGTTCAGTGTGAAGGCTATGGATAACGACACGAACGAAACTCTGGGTTCAGGCAACGCCAGATTCTGGGTGACCAAAAACGCCTCGGATCCGGATTCCTGGGACCCCGGTAGCCCGAGCACCGTGAACGGGAGCGGATACATAAACTACTACTTCCTGGACACGCCGCCGATCGGGGAGTGCAATTACACCGTGGGCGTGCATAACTGGACGGGCGGGATATTCAACGATTCCTGTTACTTCGACATTAATTCATCGGTATACAACGTCACCATAAAATCTGACCTCAGGCCTTACGTCTTCTATCCGAAAGGCACGATAGGTTTCCTCAGGGGAGAGAACATCAATGTAAGCGGCTTCCTCGGGGACGATTGCTCGGATCAGCTGGGCTACGGCGTGGATGCAGCGACGCTCGGATTCCATGGAGGCAGCCCGCAGGAATACAGACTATGGAACAGCGGGACGACGCGTTACTGCACGGGCAACTGGAAGCAGGGAGGAGGCTGGTACAACTGCACGTGGGATTCCACAGGCCAGAGGACAGGAAACTGGGACATAACCATGAGGGTTGACAAGGGTTTTTACGTCGTGAACGAGACCATGGAATCCCAGGCGTTCAACCTCGGTTACGCCCCGGTACTTTCGAATCCCTGGGTAATCCCGGTGGTTGACGGCTGGGGGAAGCTGCACACGTTTAAGGTAGACTTCGCGGATGCCGATTGGAACGAGGATAACATCTCGCTCTGGAAGAGCTTCGACAACGTCAGCTGGGAACTGGTTGACTGGATGGTTAACAGCTCAGGAGGCGGGAAGCCTGTCTACTTCTATGAGAGGTTCACGTGCGCGGACTCCAACCAGACACCTGGAAAACTGAACTATTACAAGTTCAACGTGACCGATCCCTTCAACTACACGGACGAGACGGAAACGGGTACCTTAAACCTGACCGAGGACAACGTCACGGTCTCATACGTCTTCAGCAACTCCTCTGTGAGGAGGTTCGGGAACCGGCAGGAATTCATGAGGTTCAGGGTAAGGGACGATGACTACGGGATATGGCCTGACGGCGCTAAGGGATGGATGTGGGTAACAGAGAACGGGATGTTATTCAACAGAACATATTCCTGCACGTCCTCCAACGGATACTGCGAGAACTATCACGACCCGGGATGCGGTTCCTCGGTGGGGACTCAGTACTGGTTCGGCGGGACGAACGACACGTGCTACGAATACAACAATTTTACCAGCCCCTCCAACAGGACCTTCACCGTGATAGGACAGCTGAACGTAACGCTTGAATACCCTGTGGACGGGACCATAATAAACAGGAACACGACCGTGTTTTTCAACGCTACGGTCAGGGATGAATGCGGGAATTACGTGAACGACACGAGCGTCTCATGGTATAACGAGAGCTGGGCCACTCTCGTATCAGGATATGACACGAACTGGACAGTTCCCTACAACTACCCGATCGGACCTGACATAATTCATGTGAACTCGACCAGGACATATTACGACAGGAACACCAACCATTCGGACGTTTACGTGTACGGGTGGAGCGGGATAAGCAGCATCTCGCCCGTATCGGGTTCAGAGTATCAGGCAGGATCGACAATCCAGGTGGACTGCTACGTGAAGGATGCAAGCACGAACCAGCCCATAGATGGGTATAACGTCAGCTTCTACAAGAACGGGACCTACCAGGACTACGACCTCTCGAACGCCACCCTGAACGGGAGGGCGAGGTGGACATGGGTAACGGGAGGTGGCACGCCGGAGAATGCCAGCTGGTACAACATAACGTGCAACATAACGGATGACAAGAGCCTTTACTACAATGCCTCGCTTCCGGAGAGATACACCATGATAAGGATAAAGAGACAGCTCTTCATAGACATCATAACCAGGAACCCGACCACAATTTACAGGAACGACACGGTTGCGCAGAACAAGAGTTACTACTACAACTCCACCATAAGCGTCCACGTAAAGGAAGCCCTGCTGGGGAGTTCAGAGGGAGCGAACGTCACGTTCTATAACTCAACCTATGGTCTCATAGGATTCAACACGACCAATTCCAACGGCAACACCCAGATAGTTTACAACCCCACAGACAACATACCGCCCAACGTACATACCATTTATATAAATGCAACCAAGTTTGGGGCGGAGTATTCGGTAACTAACACGACCACCCTCAACATCAAGGGCATTCTCTACGCGAACATAACCTACCCGCTCAATGGCAGCTGGTGGGACAAGGACGATACCATATACAACGCGCATGCGTATGTATGGGACGAGAACAGAAATAACGTGACTGGAGGGACCCTCCAGGTAAGGTGGTACAACGAATCGGGCATAGAGATAGCGGACGAGGGGGAAACCACACAGATATACCTGGGAAGCCAGGAGACGGGATATCGGAACATAACAGCGAAAGCGACGAAACCTAGCTTCGACATGGGGCAGGACAGCATAATCATAAAGATATCGGGCCTGGCGGACGTCGTGTGGATGAGCCCGCCGGATGATTCGGATGTCCAGTATCCCTTCCCCTTCAACAACACGTGCATGGTCAAGGACGGGGAATCAGGAGCCGGGATAAGCGATTACCAGGTAAATTTCTGGTACGACAACGGGAGCGGCTACGTTTACAACGGTAGCAAGAGCACGAACTCTACCGGATACGTTTTCTTCACGTGGTATCCGGAGGTGAAGGGGAATATGACGTTCAAGTGCAACATAACGGACAACGACACACAGCTTTACAGCGCAAGGATATCGGAGGCCGTCGCTCTAATCCACATAAAGGACATGGAGGCGCCGCAGATACAGGGGACATCGATATTCCCGACAGAAAAAATGGAGGCCAACCTCAACTACACCAACATAACGGCGAACGTGACGGATGATTACAAGGTTAACCTTGTCTGGGCTTACATACGCCTCCCCAACGGGACGTATGTGAACAAGACCATGTCCGGAATAGGGAACGATAGTTACAGGGTTTCGTACATCCCCCCGATGGGAGGAGTTTACGACGTGACGGTCTACGCGAGGGACGAGCCTCCTGAATACAATACCAACTACTCGTGGGCGGGTACGTTCACCGTATGGGGTAAAATAAATCCGAGGCTGGAACAGACCCAGGAAATAATAGCATCGGACATAACGCAAACCGATAACTTTACGACCAGCATGTACATAAACTTCACCAACCTCGGCCCCCCAAGTGCGTACTTCGTGAACATCTCGGCCTATGATGATGCCGGGGGATTGATAATATTCAATGACACGGGCCAATATCAGTACTGCGGCAACATGACAAACGCTTCCGAATGCGTTTGGTATTTCGAGATAACCGTACCAGAGGCGACCGTGCCCCAGTGGATATACCTGACGGGCAACGTCTCCTGGAGGGATGCGGACAAGACATGGAATTTCACGATCAACACGACCACTGTGAAGGTAACCTCCAACCCCGTGCTGGACATTTTTGAGTCCGAACTGGTTAACGAGAGCGTGACTCATGACTCCCAGGGCTTCAAGATAGGTGACATAACCTTACTTTCGGTGGGAAACGACTGGGTCAGGGACATATTGATGAGCCTGACTTCAGGCGTGGGGAGCAACCTGCAGACAGAATGCCCAGAATGCAACGTTACCTTCATACCGGGAACCCAGGGCATACTCAGGCAGAACGAGAACTTGACGGTGGATGTTTACATGGATATCCCCAGGGGACAGAAACCGGGCGATTACTGGGCCTACATAAAGGCCGATGCGCGCCTCGGAGGGGAGGATATCGCGCTGATGAACATCACGATTCTCCTTAACTCCACCTGGCTTATACAACCTGAATCAAGGACGTTCGGTACCTTCCTCACGCCTCCGAACACGAACGGGGAGGTGGGGACAATAAACGTGAGCAACATCGGAAACATGAAGCTCCTGTTTGACATAGCGCTGCAGGGAAATGGGACCGGACTCGTCGTGTACGCCCCGCCCGCGCTTGACGTTGAGAAGGGGGACAAGCAGAACATATACGTAAACTACAGCGTCGGATCGGCTGCGACCGAAGGCCTTTTCTACGTAAAGATGTGGGTCCTCAATACCACGCTTCCAGCGGATCCTGATCAGGATTACGTAGACTTCTGGCTAAACGTCACTGATATACCTCCGGTGATAGAGGACGTGGATGTCGAGCCGGACATATTCGAGATAATATTCGAGGATGTCTCGGTCTCAGCGAAGATAACGGACAACTTCCAGGTTGACAAGGCATGGATAAGGGTCATGAGACCCGGGGATGTCAACTACACGAGCGTCTCGAAACTCATCAGGCAATCAGTGGGTAACGAGTCCGGATTCAACCACACCGAGAACATCCAGTTCGAGGGCGAGATGCAGCAATTCAACGTGACCTTCTACAACGACGAGAGTTCAACCGTTTACATAGACATGACCGTGAACGAAAATGCGATCGCGACGAACCAGAGTGTACCTGCCGGGACGAATTTCACCAAGGACGCCGCTGAGAACGTTAGCTTTGTCATTCCGGGTTACCAGACTATAAACGTGACTGTATATGACGTAAACGGTTCGCAGATCACCTCGGCATATTATTCCTGGATATACTACTACTCAAAGGTCGAGAGCCCTTACAAGGATTACATGGCCAAGAACGATTCGTATTACAGCATAAACTACTCGTCCAACATCTCCGGCATACAGGCGCTGCAGATATGCGCGAACGACACGAAACACAAGGAGGGGTGCTACCTTTACGGGAACCTGACGGCGGCAGGGACGACAACGATGGGAATATACCCGAACGTAACCGCCATTAACATCTCTGAAATAACCATGTACTCAGGGGAGAGCTTCCCGTTAAGTATATGGATTAACAACACGGGTTACGCCAGGGCGTATTACGTTAACCTGACGATGGACACTCCTTCAGTATGGTCTTCCTCTCAGGATTCGTTCTACTTCGGGACCATACTGAGGAACGAGTCAGATTACGGGCAGGCCGTCATAGGGGTTCCGAACTCCACAGTTCCGGGGACCTATTACGTGAACCTTACAGCAGACTGGTTGGAACTGAACGGCTCTTCGGGCTTCAACTTCACCCAGATACAGGTTAACGTCGTTCAGAACCCTGTCCTGGACATAATACAGGAAAACATAAGCAATATAGTAATACAGCCGGATTCGTCCGAAAACGTCTCGATGACCCTGAGATCTATAGGTAATTATGAAGTCACGAATGTTAGCTTCAGCTGCGTTTCCGGGGTTGTCTGCGACAACTTCACGGTTGACTACTTCCCTGACAGCATATCCTCGATGCCCATCAACGACACGCAGTATGTAAACGTAAGCATATACGTCCCGAGCAACTTCCCGAGCGACCTTTACTACGGGATCATGAACGCGAGCGGGGCAGGAACGTACGATGTAGTCAACGTGAGCGTGATCGTTCCGGTTAACCTCACATGGACACAAACGCCTCCAAGCATAACAAGGGAAGTCATACAGGGCACGTCAGGCTACTTTGGGATCGTAACCATCCAGAACACCGGCAACACAAAGGTCGTTCTCGATACCGGAATAGAGGGAGGCATATTGGGAACAGTCACCAAGAACGTTACCCAAATCCAGCTCGATATAGGGGAATACGAATACATGGGCCTGAATTACAGCGCCCCTGTCATCTACCAGTGGAACTACTACGTTGGTCTTGTGAAAACAACCAACACCACGGCCGCCTCCGGGACGCAGACCAAGCAAACGTCCATAAACATAACGGTTCACCCCTACTTCGTCAACATAATAGAACCCACCCAGTCAAACCCAGTGACCAACGTCACCTGGAACGACACCGTACAGGTCAGGGTTAACCTAACGTACGGGACGAGTCCTGTGACCAACAACAGCTTGGTAATATGGAATTTGACGATGTACAACGAGAGTTCGTACATGCCTATGAACCTCACGAACGTAACCTATTCATCAAGCGAGGGGTTGTGGCTGATGAACTTCACAGCCCCCGACCTTCCGATAGCGACAGGTTACGACATCAACGTTACCGCTAACTACACCAACAGGAGCGTCTTCTATTTCGACAGCGAATCGAAAGCGGTTATATACAGCGATCTCGAACCGCCTCTTATAGATATTCTGGTCAGCGACAGGGTCCCGATGTTCTCAACCGCCAACATACGGGCGAACGTCACGGATTCGGGCGGGGCGCAGAACGCGAGCGTCCAGATTTCAAGCCCGAACCACACTGAGTCATTCGATATGGAGTTGCTGTTCCAGGTAGGGGATCACTTCATGTTCGAATACAACTACACCAACGTGACAATCGGTGGCATATATAATGTTAACGTAACGGCCTGCGACAAGTCGGGCAACTGCAACTGGACGGCCACCACTTTCGAGGCTTTCCCGGGCGTGTTCTTCTCTGGTTATGCGAGGGATGAAGAGAAGTTGACGAGACCTCCGATACAGGTCAAGTTCAGCCTCTGGGAGGTTGGGACAAACGTATCCTACGCTAACATAACGACCAATGCAACCGGCTACTACAACCGGACCATAGACGCTAGGAACTTCGACCTGGATGTATACCTTTGGAACGATTCCATCAGTCTGGTTAACACGCCCCTACTGGTTGACCATATCAATCCCCTGACCTTCGGGGATATATGGCCCATAATCGCGAGCAGGTCAGCCCTGAGGGGGATTTCCATAACGAACGGCCTTACCTTCAGCATCGGCGAACTGACTATGGACTACTCCATGCTTTCAGGCTTCTCGCTGGATAATCTGGGCGTTTACCACTGCGGCAACTGGACAAGGAGGGTGGGATGTTTGTCTCCCTCTTCCTGGTCAAGATTGTCCGGGATCAAGGATCTGAACGCATCCACCATAACCATAAACGCAACCAGCATTTCGGGAGCTTACGTACTTGCCGAATACCTTTGCGGGGACGGCGTCTGCTCGACCTCCACGGGCGAATCGACCGCTGTATGTCCCGAGGACTGCCCTCCGGCCCCGCCGGTAGAGCCTACGGAGCCCGGGGCGGGAGCGGGGGCTGGGGCAGGAGCGGGTGTGATTACGCCGCCGACTCCGGGGATCCCCCAGCTTCCGGTTGAGATAAAGTCAACCCTGATATTCGTCACCCTGAGGCCCGGAGAGCACGAGATACATTCGATAGAGATACTCAACAACCTGGCCGGAGCGATCGATGTGGAAACGAGCGTTACCGGAAATGCCTGGGAACTCGTCCAGATAGAAAAACCTGTTTTCACGGTATTGGGTAAGACAACGGGCATCCTGAAGGTCAAGCTCTACGCCCTTCCCACCACGCAGCCGGGCATATACACCGGCGATATAGTTTCAAAGATCAGGGGCAGGAACATCACGCACGTGACCCCTGTAACCATAAAGGTTGAGATACCTGTCGAGCCTTTGCTTGACGTGAACGTCAATACGCTGACAAAGACCGTTGAGCCGGGGGGCAACCTCAAATTCGAGGTCACGCTTCTGAACATGGGCCCGACGGCTGAGATAGACGACATTGTGGTTACCTACGAGGTTAAGGGGCTTGAGGCAGAGAACGTTGTCGTAAGGAATTCAGAGACATTGGCAATAAAGAACATCAAGACCTTCACCAAGACTATCCTGATTCCAGAGGATGTTCCACAGGACAGGTACGTGGTTGAGATCAACGTGACCTACTGGGACGGGAGGAAATCGGCTTACGCTGTTGATTCCTTCGATGTTCTCGTTCTGCCTGCCCCGCTTATTTTGCTCAGGGCGGTCTTCCTTCACTGGCTGACCTATGCGATCCTTTTCCTTGCGATACCGGGCTTCTACTTCGGAAGGAGACTGCTTGCGGTCTGGAAGGAGAAGAGGAAGGCAGGGAGGAGGTACATATTCCCGATAGACTTCAAGAAGCTTCCGCGTGCCGGTCCAGAGACCGTGCTTGTGGGCAAGGTAGCTGAAACGGACGTGAAGGCTTACATGGACACGAAGGCTTTGATGATGCATTCTCTGGCGGCCGGCGCGACAGGGGCGGGCAAATCCGTGTCCGCGATGATAGTCGCGGAGGAGATGCTGAAGAGGAAGGTTCCGGTCATAGTATTCGACCCGACAGCGCAGTGGACGGGATTCATGAAGTCCTGCAGGGACAAGAGGATGCTTGCCCTTTACCCGCAGTTCGGCCTGAAGGCAGAGGAAGCTATGGCGTTCAAGGTGAACATCATACTTGTCACGGATCCCGATATGGAGATTGACGTGCAGAAATACAGGGAACCCGGAGAGATGACGGTATTCGTGATGAACCGTCTAGAAACCCCCCAGATAGACCACTTCGTCAGGAAGACCGTTAGCAGCGTGTTCAAGGCAGCACTGCCCGAGGAGAGGGAGATAAAGCTGCTTATGGTGTACGACGAGGTTCACAGGCTGCTTCCGAAGTACGGGGGTAAGGGAGGTTACGTCGCCTTGGAAAGAGCCTGCAGGGAGTTCCGAAAGTGGGGTATAGGGGTGTTCATGATATCGCAGGTGCTCATGGATTTCAGGGGCGCTATACGAGCGAACATTGCGACAGAGATACAGCTAAGGACCAAGTATGAGGGGGACATAGGAAGGGTGAAAACCAAATACGGACCTGAATATGCCTCAAGGGTTGTGAAGCTAACGACAGGGACAGCCCTCGTCCAGAACCCGGCCTACAACGAGGGTAAGCCCTACTTCATAGCCTTCCGGCCGCTCCTTCACGACACTGGAAGGCTGTCGGACAAGGAGATCGACAAATACGTGGAGGTCAGCAAGAAGATAGGGGAGATAGAGAAGGTGATCGAGGGCATGAAGGCGAGCAAGATAGACACGGGCGATCTGGAGATCGAACTCAACCTGGCGAAGGACAAGATGAAACAGGGGATGTTCACTATGGCGGAAAGCTACGTGGATTCGCTAAAGGCAAGGATGAAGAAATAATTTTACATCTATTTATTTTAGGGTTTATAATTAATTAATGTATGGTCGTGAAGAAAGGGGTTGGGGGTAAAGATGTTTCTAAGGCCAAAAAACCCGTGAAAGCCGTCAAATCCAAGGAAAATCTTGATCAGCTTCTTCACCAGAAAGAGGAGATAGAAACCCTTTTGGGTTCTCTGGAAGATGCCTACAACGAGGCGGCTATCATGGAGGATGATTACGAACATGTAAAGAAAAAGAACAAAGAAAAGCTTGCAGAGATAAACAAAAAGATTGAAAAACTTAAGGTTTCCGGGATGGAAACCGAGGTGAAAAGGAAACCCATAGCAGCTTCACCGGCTCCTCACGCGGCTCCGCCCAGGATTTACGAGGAGAAGCCTGTTGAAATAATCAGGGAAGTCGTGAAGGAGGTGAAACCTCCTGTAAAGCCGGCAGAGAAACCGAGGGTCAGGGAAGAATGGAATCTGAAAAAGATCATGGAGGACATGGAAACAAGGATAGCGGGAAAGATAAAGGAAATATCGGAAGCGGCAAAGGTTGAGGAGAGCGGGAAAGAACTTAAGGGAGTGCTTACGAAACTCGACAAGTTTGAAATAGACCTGGAAAAGCTCAAGGCCGTCTTGGAGACCGTGAAGGAGGGTAGGAAGGTGGCGGACGAAAAAGTTCAGAGGGTGACGGAAAGCATGGGCGAACTCAGGTCCATCATATACCAGAGAGAGGCATCCACCAAGGAGCAGGAGATCAAGGTCGGCAAGCTCCTGGACTCTGTCTCTCAGGTCGATCCCGAAAAGATTGTCATGGACCTTAAGAAGAGGGACAAGGAGATAGCGAACCAGGGGATGAGGATTGAAAGGATTAACAGGATGATAGAGGCCTTGAACGAAACCATGGGCAGGATGAAGAATGTCTTGGTTAACATAGGCAGCCTGGAAAACGTTGTAAAGGTAAGCCAGAATGTTACGGATAATCTTCAGGCGATGGAATCCATGAAAGGGAATATCGAAAAGTCGGCCGACAGGGTTCAGTCGATATATGTCGAGCTCAGCGAGAGGATGGAGGAATTCCTGCTCTACAGGACAAAGCAGAACCGCATGGAGGACCTTGTGAACGAGCTTATGAGAAGCGTTGACGACATGAACACCAAGCTTTCGAGATTCGTTACCAAGGATGATCTCGATGCGTTCAGGCAGACCCTGAAGCCTTCAGGGGAGGAAGAAGTGGAAGGAGAGGCGGGTAAAACAATAGATGATCTGCAGATACAGAAAGAGGAAATAAAGATGCTGATAAAAACCCTCGAGGACGAGTACAAGAACAAGAGGATTCCAAAGGATGAATTTGAAAAGACGAAAAGGGCGAATCTTGAAAGGCTGAAGGAGATCGAGGAAGAGATAAAAACTGGTGGAGAGGTGCAGAAAGCTCCTCCCACCGCGGGTGCTCCATCTCCCGTGGCCGAGTCCGGAGCAGAGCCGGCTGTCCCTAAGGTAGCGGCAAAGCCTAAGAAAGAGGGGAAGGGTATGCTTTTGAAGGACCTCGAGGATACCTACAAAAAGGGATTCATAAGCAAGGAAGCTTACGAAAGAACGAAAAAGATGATTTTGTCAGGCAAGGGGTGAATAGGATTCGTTACGGGCATTTCGTTTTGGTCTGCATAGCTCTGGTTGTTTTAGTATTCGGAGTCCTGAACATCTCATCGCAGAATTACGATGATGATTGGTGGAGCGAGAAATGGCGGTACAGATTCAGGCTTGATGTGAACACGAGCGAATTCTACAGCCCGAACAACAAAACAGACCGAATAGACTGGCCCGTTGAATACGAGGTGAACTTCACCGAAGTTCTGGAGGAAATGAACATATCGGGGACGTTCGATGAGAACTCCACCCGCGTGATAGAATACAACTCGACTGGCTCGGTCATGTGGGAGGTAAAGAGCCAGTTCGACCCGTACGACGGGTATAACGCGACGACGAACGCCTTTGGCGTCCTGTCCTTTTTGCTCAACGGGACGACCCCGAAAAACACTGTCAGATACTACTATGTTTACTTCGATTTGGCCGAGAACGGTAAGAAGGACAAACCTGTCTATTCGAGCGACTTGGCATACAGCAACACGAGCGGTATGGGGGAGTTCAACATAAACAACTCCGTAATGGCCTGGTTTCTCGATACCGAACGTGGGGAAAACACGTCGGGCATCTATCACGTAACGGACCTGGGAACGACAAACGAGATTCTCAGAGAGGATCCGCAGGGAAGGACTGCTGAATACTCGAACTACTCGAACGGCACGCAGAATTTCGGATTTGATTTCAGGGGGAACGCGACGTTCAAGCACGTCGGTCCCGTCAGGATAGTGGTTGAACAGATGGGCAAGGAAACCCTGTGGGGTTTGCCTGAAAACAAGACGGGCGAGGGTTTTATGACCAAGAGGTATGTCTTCTATTCCAAGAACTCCATCGTAAAGATCGAGCAGATATACGGGAACAACGCGAGCTATAACATCACGAGGGAGTCGGGATATTCGCATGCCCCTGGTATTAATGTTAACACCACCTTCAACAACACCTATAGCGATCCTCCATATGACTATCCGGATTATTCAAACACCACTGATCCGGGTTCCTGGGCGTGGGCCGGGGAAGAGCAGGGAAGCTGGTCGGCAGGCATAATAAACGTAAACGAGACCGGGACCTCGAACTTTTTCGCCTATGATGACACCGAAAATTCTGGGAGAATAGGGATAACACTGAACTCAACAAGCATACCTGCGAATCAATCCATAAAACAGGTTTCAGTCTTACAGTTCAACGGGACGTCTGCGGATGAGAATCAGATAATAAACCTCAAATATTCGCTTTTGAAAAACGTTATCCTCACTAAGGACACGCTTGAGGCGTGGCAGGTCATTGCTGAAGGCGGGACGTACAACGTTTCGGACGTCAATGTTAGCGTGTTCAACAGGAACGAAAGTGTTCTGATAAAGGCGAACGTAACGACCGATCACTACGATTTGTCGGGAAGGATTAACGCCACCCTGGACATGGGCACAGGGGATGTGAATGACGACATCAACATAACGCTTTACGACGAGGATATGGATAACGTTTACAACAGGACCTATAGACTTCCGGAAAACGCTTCTGTTGGCGCATGGAACATAACGTTCTGGATTTTTAACGATACCTGGTATCTTCTGGACAAAAGCCTTTTCACCTTCGATGTAACCAGCGAATATTTCGTTAACATAACATCTGTCAAGAACAAGACGGGTTTTCCTGACAGGATAATAAATGTCACGCTGGAGGTGAGGAACTACAGGGAGGATGCGGGGATACCGAACGCTGCCATAAACTGCACCCATGATTTGGGACAGGTTAGCCAGGACAACATAACGGACTACGGCAACGGGACGTACTTCATCCAGTTTGTCGCTCCCTCCCAGTACAAGACATACGTTCTTAACTGCAGCGCTGATAGATACAACAACAGCGGATTCGACACGGATGAATTCACGGTTGAGGGGTATACGACAAACCTGAGCATAGTTTCCCAGCCTTCCAACCTAACCTACGACAGCATAACGTGGCATCAGAATCAGAGCCTCCCTATAGTCGCGAACGCGACAAATCTTGAGAACGGTTCCGCATACTATGCGAACGTCACCCTTGGCCTTCCCCCGAACATAACAGCGAACATGACGTCCGAGAGCTGCGGCAGCATATTCATAGGCAAATATTGCGAGAGGTATTTCTCCGTAACGGTCCTGAACGGGACGCCTCCCGGGAACTATTCCGTGAACGTCAGCGTGGAGTGGAGGAATTCGGACGACTCTTACGACGTTAATACAACTTCCTTTAACGTAACGGTTCTCCCGAACTACATACTTGATATCGTACCCCTACCTGACAACAGGATATCCGGCATAGTGGCTAAGGACATTGAAAAGAATATCGGGAATTTCACGATAAATTCCAGCGGCAACGCCCCCCTCGAGAACGTAACCTTCAACGTTTCGGGGTTCGATTCGAACTTCACCTTCGAGTTCATCCCCCCCAACTTGTCGCTGGTGGGGGCGGGCGAACTGAGGGGGGTACAGATAAATGTCACCGTCTCCGGTGATGTAATCCCGGGGACTTACAACGGGACCCTGAACGTAACGAGTTTCAACGACGGGTGGAAAAACATAACCCTGGAAATCTCGGTTTCGGGAACCAACATGAGCATCTTTATCGACCCCGACAATTTCACCGCAGATAACATAACGTGGTATGCGAACCAGAGCCTGCCCCTTCTCGTTAACGCCACCAACACAGAGACAGGTGTGGCGTTCGACTCGAACATAACCTTGGTCCTGCCAGGAAGCATAACCTCGAATGTTTCTAAAGAAGCCTGCGGGAACGTCCAGGGAGGGGATTCCTGCGTGAGATATTTCCTGGTAACGGTCCTGAACGGGACGCCTCCCGGGAACTATTCCGTGAACGTCAGCGTGGAGTGGCTGAACCCCGAGATAGGGAAAATGGCGAATTACACCCTGCTGAACATAACGGTCGAATCGAATGTCGTCCTCGAAATACCAGAGGACAATCTGACAGGGGCGGTCACGCATGGAACGGACGTTAACTTCGATAACCTAACCATCAATTCCTCGGGGAACGACCTGGTTGAGAACGTCAGTTTCGAGGTTACCGGACTGGGTGACTTCAATTTCACCTTCATCCCCCTAAAGTTCAACCCGCCGAACATTACGAACATCTCGGCAGGGGAATTCCACATCGTGCTGGTAAATGCCTCCGTCCCCCTGGGTTACGATCCCGGGATCTACAACGGTACGTTGAACGTAACTACCCTGAATGCCGGGTGGAAGAATCTCAGCATCCAGATAAGCGTCCCCGCGAGCAGTACATGGATCATAACGCCTGACCCGCCCTATTGCGAAAGACCCATGAGCCCCGAATACGGCTTCGTGTGCTCGGAAAACGTAACCCTGAACAACACCGGGAACGTCCAGATAGATTTCAACATAACACCTTATTCTTCCCAGTCATCTCCTGTTAACTACACATGGACCAATGAGACTGGCTTCTCGGTAGGCAAGCTCGAATCCCGCAAGTTCTCGGTCCTTTACAACGTAACGGACGCGCCCGTGCAGTTCCACCGTGCCAACTATACGATAAATGCCATGCAGGCAGGCTCATCACCTGATTACATGATACTCCAGATAGTACTAAATCCATACGTGAAGCCGGAGGTGGTCACGGGCGTGTATCCGAACTCAACAGAGCAGAACGGTAGTTTGAGGATATTCGCGAACGTAACCGATCTCAGCGGGCTCAACCCCATCCAGAACGCCTCCATAAACATAACGATACCCAACGGGACGAGCTATGCGGCGCAGATGGACTTCTTCGGGCAGCTGGGGAACACGTATAAATACGATATATACTTCCCGTATGATGCGCAGCACGGGCTGTGGGGGGATTCCTCTTTGAAAGGGCTTTACGAATTCAGCGTCATCTCGTTCGACAGCCAGGGAAAGAACGGGACCGATTCCTCTAACTTCACTGTCTACACGAAACTCGTTGCAGACCTCGGGACTTTCAGGGAAAGCGGCATATACTACCAGGGAGAAAGGGGGGCGATAAACTACAGCCTTAAAGATTTCACGGGGAATCCTTTAGGGAACGCCAGTGTCAATTTTACCATAAGGGATCCTCTACAGAATCTTATAATTCCTCCCGACCCCTCATACACTCACACCACGTCCTCCAGCGGGAGGATAGATGACCCGCCTGAATTCGAAATTATCGATGACGCTGTGCTGGGTAACTACACCATAACTGCGAACTCCTCCTATTACGAAAACAGCGTGAACAGGATCGTCCAAACCACAACATACTACAAGTTCAGGGTAATGGAGGAGAGCGAGGTGACAGCAAGGGTGGGTATGCCCGACCCCTCGCTCATCGGGCAATCCATGCCCATAAGCGTTTCTGTTCTCGCTAACGGGGTGCCTTCGGAACCCGACTCCATAAACCTTAAAGTGTATTACACGGGATCCATCTATGGATTACAGCTTGTTACACGTCCTTGGGGCCAGTTAAACAAGAGCGATTTCACCGAGACCTCTCCTGGTTTCTACAATTATTTGACTGAGATACTGGACGAGAACACCACTCAGACAGGAACCTATGTAGCTGTCCTGGAGGTGATGCTGGGAGGGAAACCCGGCTGGGACATGGAGGTTTTCAGGATAAGCGCGGGGGGTCCTTACGATGTCTCGATAAACCTGCTCGAAGGTCAGACCTACCAGAATGATTACATAGATTTTGAGATATACATAGAGAACAGGGGGGAGGTTTCGCACACCGATGTCAAGGTCGAATACTGGGTTTACGGCCAGAACCAGACATGGAGTTACCAAT
>Ga0180437_10003023_pt1 | contig 25662 bp, 20 predicted proteins | sample SS_ome_4_FD_132410 | JGI IMG/M metagenome (GOLD analysis project Ga0180437, IMG submission 132410) | Hypersaline lake sediment archaeal communities from the Salton Sea, California, USA - SS_3_D_1 metaG | ecosystem: Environmental > Aquatic > Non-marine Saline and Alkaline > Hypersaline >... | reverse complement strand
GCGCAGCCATGTTGCCTGGGCTCAAATCAGCGGTTTCCGCTCCTCGCTCGCCACAAAATCGCCAAAAACTCTCTACTCTTTGGCGTAAACTGAAATCTCACCTCCTCTCTATCCCGCGCCAATCAACCTCTCCGGCTTTCCGCAAGTGGCTCGGTATACAAAAACCCGTACCCCTAACCTGCTTCACGTTAGAGCAACTTGTGTCGCAAGAACCCAGAAGTTATAGTCGCGGATGCGCCGCGGTGTTTCAGCGGCATCATTTCCAAGAAGGTTTCCCGTTTCGATTGGGTTCTGTTAAAATGTGGAGGTGTTACGGTTCGGACGATCGAAAACGGGCGTTGAAGACAGAGATTCTGCGATGGACCCTCAACTTATCCTGGAGATAGACAAGTGTTCCAAGTGCGGCAAGTGCCGGTCCGTGTGCCCGGTATTCACGGAGACGAACGACGAGTCTATGGTAGCGCGCGGCAGAATCACCCTGGCCGAGGCGCTCATAAACGACGATCTCGACTACTCCGGCAGATATTTGCGCTCGTTGAAGTCGTGCATCCGGTGTATGCGGTGCGTTGACGCCTGTCCATCCGGGGTTGACGTGGCCGAGATCGTGCGTTCGATGCGGGCCGAGGCGGCGAAAAAGCTTGGGCTTTCGCCGATTACGAAACTGGTGTTTCGCCGGGTGCTGCCCAACAGACGTCTTTACAATCTTGCGATACGGTTAGCTTCGATCGCGCAACGTCTCCTGCCGCGCCAGCGTCACGGTAAACTCCGGCATCTGCCGTTGTTCTTCCGGGGCGAACGCACCGTCCCTCCACTTGTACGTCGCACCTTTCTCGAACGAGCACGAGGTTACGAACCGCTGCCGGACGCCGAGCAACGCGTCGGTCTCTTCGTCGGTTGTCTAATAAACTACGTCTACCCGGAGGTCGGCGAGGCGGTTATCCGGCTACTGAATCGTTACGGCATCGACGTTGTCGTGCCTCCCGACCAGGTATGCTGCGGTGCGCCCGTTATAGCGATGGGCGACGAAGTGGCGGCACAAAAACTCGCTGAGAGGAACGTCAAGGTGTTCCGAGATGCGCAAGTCGACACGATACTCGTGGCATGCGCGACCGGAGGCAAGACCCTTAAGAAAGACTATCCCCAAGTTCTGGGTGAGGATAGCCACGAGTTTTCCGCCTCCGTGAAGGATGTCGTGGAGTATGTCGCGGATCTCGTTCCGTCACCGATTGCTGCGGTCGCCGCAAAGGTCACGTACCACGATCCGTGCCACCTGCGCTGGGGTCAGGGGGTATATCGCGAACCGAGAGAGATTCTCAAGCGCATGACCCGGTACGAGGAGATGCCGGACGCCGAAAGGTGCTGCGGCATGGGCGGCACGTTCAGCCTCTTCTTCCACGACATCTCGCGCGGAATAACCGACCGCAAGATGGACGCTATCGCGGCAACCGACGCCGATGTCGTTGCCACAGCTTGTCCCGGTTGCATGCTCCAGTTGGGCGAAGGGGTTGCGCGCTGCGCGATGGACAAGTCGGTGAAACACCTCATCGAGATTATCGAGGAAGCTACCCGTAAGTGATCGATTCCTGCGTCTTTATCGTCGAGAGCGGTTCGGAACCCGCCACATGCGGCATTCAATTTGACCTGAGACAAACTGTTGTGATAGCGTTAGCGCCGTTGTCCAGACGTTCTGCAGCATCGACCCTCGCTTAGTTCAAGAGAGCGAGCGTCCGGGCTCAGGAAACCGCGTACCTTCCCGCGGCGAGGGTGGCCGGAGGTCCCGCGCTACCGCTGGTCGGTTTTTGTCCGTTGCGAGAATCAACAGTAAGGGAAATCGTGTGAGTTTTGCAGACACAGATAGCGGTGCCGGCAAACAGCGCATGTCACAAGGTGCGGCACGCAGAGAGGTGTTGTACATGGCGCTGCCGATGATCGTTGCGATGGCGTCAAGCACGATCATGCATTTCGTCGACTCGTGGATGGTATCCCGTGTGGGCACCGCGGAGATCGCCGCGGTAGCGCCGGCCGGCGCGTGGGTGTTCATACTGATAGGTTTTCTTATCGGTCTGCTTAGCTGCACGAGCACGTTCGTGGGGCAGAGCTTCGGTGCCGGCAACTACGAAGATTGCGCCCGATACGCGTGGCAGGGGGTGTACATATCCCTGGTGCTGGGAGGTGCAGCGATACTTTTGTGGCCGACCGCCCCTGCGATATTCGCTGCCGTAGGTCACGGCGCAGAGGTTCAAGAACGCGAGGTGATATATTTCCAGGTCAGGCTTTTCAGCATAACCGGTCTGACGATGAGCGTCGCGCTGGGAGCCTTTTTCCAGGCGGTCAGCCGTCCCCGCATACCTATGGTCGTGGTGATATTCGCGAACGTGATCAACGCCGTGCTGGATTATATTCTCATCTTCGGGAAGCTCGGGTTCGAACCGATGGGAATACGCGGCGCGGCGATCGCCACAGTCATCGCGTCTTCTCTACAGGGACTGGTGATGCTTGCGGTTTTCCTCACACCTTCATTCAACAGGAAGTTCTTGTCCAGGCGGACGGCGCAATGGGACTGGCACCGAATCGGACGGCTTTTCAACATCGGTTGGGCGGCAGGTGTGAATTTTGCACTGGACGTCGCGAGTTGGTCTGTTTTCACGAACTTTCTCGTCGGCAGGTTGGGTGACATTCCTCTTGCGGCCAGTAATATCGCCAATCAGATTCTGCACCTGTCTTTCATGCCGACTATCGGGCTAAGTATGGCGACTACCGCGCTGGCAGGACAGTGGATAGGGAGGAATGAGTTTGCCGAGGCTAAACGGCGCACTTATATCGCGTTGAAGATCGCCATGACGTATATGTTCACGATGGGCATGTTGTTCCTGGTGTTCCGCAGACAACTCATATCGTTTTTCAGGAACGAGCCGGAAGTCGTGACGATCGGGTCGAGAATACTGATTGTTGCAGCGATATTCCAGATCTTCGACGCTATAGCAATCGTGACCCGCGGCGCGCTGAAAGGTGCCGGCGACACGCGGTGGGTGGCCGCGTTCACGGTGGGCTATGCCTGGCTGGTCTTTCTGCCGGCAAGCTACCTGATGGCGTTCAGGCTGGGTTTTGGCGCGGTGGGAGCCTGGATAGGTGCAGCCCTTTACATCTTCTGTCTTGCCGTTACTCTCATGTGGCGATACCACAGCGAACGGTGGCGTACAATAGACATTTTCGGCGAGAGCGAGGTCGCACCTTCTCCTCAGACTGAAGTTTTCGACCTCCAGAACTGACTGCAAATCGAACGCGGAAACACTCCTTGCTTGCAGAGACGGCCAGCAAAGTTTTAGAATCTTGTTGATATGCTGTTCCCGGTTTGTCGGTGGGCAATTGGTGAGTACCTTTGATGGAGCGTAAATTCATGCTGAAAACTAGCTGTTACAACCGAATTGTTCTTACACTACTCTGTACAATCACGCTTGCCTTAGTGTGTGTAGCCGCGTTGGCAGAAAACGAACCGGACGCGGTCACGGTGAAGAAAGCGGGGAGTGTGTGGACTGTGAGCGGAGAACGGTGCACGGTGACCCTGGACGAGAGCACCCTGGATCTGGCAATTCAGCGGGCAGGTACTTCGTGGCGGATGAAGCCGCCGGGGAAGCGGGATATACAGATCGGCGTCGACGACGAGAAGATCTGGCTGTCTCTGCTGGACGCGCGTGAAAGGAAAGTGGAGGAGTATCAGACGGGTTTCCAACGAGGTATCAAGATAACGCTGAGCGATTTTCGGCGGGAGGAGCAATCTCTGGACGTCGCGCTGTCGCTTTTCATATGCGTTGAGAGACCTTCGGAAGAGCTGACGTTCACGGTTGTCCCGAAAGAGGGTGATGCGACGATCAAAACACTCAACTGGCCTAGCGGGTTCGTACCGGGCGAAGCCGACTTCACCGTTGTGCCGTTCATGCAGGGGATGCTGCTGCCGCGAGATTGGCCGCGCCGGACGCGTCTGTACAACAATCTGAGCTACGGCAGAGGGTTGTACATGCCGTGGTGGGGCCAGATCAAGGGCGACAGCGGCTATATGGCAATACTGGAAACGCCCGCCGACGGCGGATGCAACTTCGCACATCCCGCCGGCGGACCGACGGACATCTCTCCGCTGTGGGTGCACTCTCTGGGAAGCCTCTCGTATCCGAGGCGGCTGCGGTATGTATTCTTCGACCCGTGCAGCTACGTGACGATGGCGAAACGTTACAGGAGGTACGTACAGGAGGCAGGGACTTTTGTGCCGTTGAGGGAGAAGATCACACGTACACCTCTCCTGGCGGAGCTCATCGGTTCGCCCGTCGTTCATACGAGCATTCTTTATCATATTCAGCCGGATTCGAGTTATTACCATAAGGATGATCCCGAGAAAAACCATCAGGTCGTCACGTTTGACGAGCGGGCGGAACAGTTGAAGAAGCTCCGGGAGAAAGGCGTCGGCAAAGCGTACGTCCATCTCGACGGGTGGGGGTACAGGGGGTACGACAACCTGCACCCGGACATTCTGCCGCCCTGTCCGGAAGCCGGCGGATGGGACGGGATGAAACGGTTTGCGGACGTGTGCGATGAGCTGGGTTACGTGTTCGCCATCCACGACCAATACCGCGACTATTACCTCGATGCCGCATCGTACGACGACAGGCACACTATTCTCGACGAGAACGGGAAACGGCCCTATGGTTCCACATGGTACGGAGGTAAACAGTCGATACTCTGCGCGTCGCTCGCGCCGGGGTACGTGCGGAGAAACCATAACGCGATATTGGAACACGGTGTCAAGATGAAAGGCGCGTACCTGGACGTGTTCGCGATTGTCATCCCGGATGAGTGTTACAACGAAGAACATCCGATGACGCGTACCGACTGCATGAGGTACCGGGCGGAGTGTTTCGCGTTCGTCCGGTCCAAAGGCGGTATCATCAGTTCCGAAGAGCCGGTCGATTGGGCGGTACCGCACATCGATCTCGTGCATCACGGTCCGTACGCGCTCGATCCCAACCCCGGACGCGGCCCCGCCATGGGCATTCCAATTCCGCTGTATTCTCTCGTGTATCACGACGCAATGTTACTGCCGTGGTCTATGGCGAAAGGCGCTTGGGGTATCCCGGAGACGGACCTCGGGATGTTGCACGCTCTGCTGAACGCCGGTATGCCCTATATCAGCCTGAACCCGAACGAGGAAGAGCTCGAACGTGTCAGGACCGTGTGCGAGCTGCACGAGAAGGTGGGGTTGCTCGAAATGACGAACCACGAGTTCCTCGACGACTCCTACAGAAAACAGAGAAGCACGTTTGCGGACGGGACTCAGATCGAGATCGATCTCGACGCCGAGAAGTATGAGGTAAAGTGGGCGAATTAGAGTGTTGCGAGTGCTTATGTGAGGCGCATGACATCGGAGAAGGAGTGTAACTATGTTTAGAAGCATCTTTGTTAGACTCGGTGTTGCAAGTATACTGGCCTGCGTGATCTTGATGCCGACGACTGCATCGGCCCTGGAGATCGGCGTGAGCAGCGTTGACCTAACGCCGCCCTGGAGCGAGATGAAGGTTCAGCTCGGCGGGTACGGTGACAGGGAAGGTAAGCCTGCCGAAGGTGTCCACGATCCGCTACAGGCGGCTGCAATTGTGTTGAGGGACGGCCAGAAACAGGTCGCCCTGGTGACCTCCGACATCTTGTCCGTCCCGGCAAGCCTTAAAGAAGAGGTGTTGAGCCGGGTCGCGGAAACCGGTCTGGATGAGAGATCGGTGTTCATGTCGGCCGCGCACAATCATTCCGGACACGAAGGGTTCGCTATGGACCGGAGAAACGTGTTCAACAACAAGTATATCGGCGTGTTCACGGAAGATCTACTGTTGTGGACGGCGGACAGGCTCGCGGAATGCGTCAAGGAGGCGTGTGGCAGTTTTGTTGAGGGGCGCGTGAGCGTCGCTAGACGCAATTTGACCGGACTGAACAGAAATCGGCGAGGCGACCCCGTAACAGACAGTGAGCTGATGGTTGTGAAGTTCGAGACAACGGAGGGCAAGGCCTTGGCGGTTCTCGTGAACTGGACCGCGCATCCGACGATACTCGGGCCGGATAACATGCTCATATCCGGCGAATGGCCCGGATACATGCAGCGGTACGTCTCCGCGCACGTCGAGGGCAACCCGGTCGTGCTTTACACGAACGGACCTGAAGGCGATCAGAGCGTCGCGGGCGCACAGGGCGGGACACACTTCGAACGCGTACAGAATTACGGCGAGCGGATCGGCAAGGAGGTGGTGGACCTCCTCGGCGAAGCTCGGCCTACAGGGTTGGATCTCGATTTTGTCCTCAAGAATGTCAACCTTCCGGAGCGTGTTATCTCGCCTGCTTTCAAATACACCGCAGGCCGCGAGTACAAACTCACCGAAGAGGAGATCGAGGCGGCGACAAAGGGGCTCTTCCCTTCGCTTGCCCCGCTCGGTGCGGTGAGGATAGGTGATATGCTGTTGATTTGCATACCGGGCGAACCGATAGCTGCGGTAGGGTTGGCGATAGAAGAAGCTGCAAGAAACATGGGGTTCGAGTATCCTGCCGTCGTGGCGTTGACCAACGATTCTGTCGGATACATTCTGACACCCGAAGAGTACCGACAGGGCGGATACGAGGCGGCAGTCTCGTTCTATGGCGAGAATCTGGGCCCATTGTTGGTTGGGGAGACAGCCAAGCTGGTCGAGTCTCTGGCTCGCAGGAGGACAGGAGCAGGAGCCGAGAAGTAGAAGGGAATGCCGGGGCCCACAGTGAGGGAGGCCATGACCGTTTTCGATTCAGAGGCGTTCGTTTATTACGCGCCGGGAGACGTCCGCGTCGAGACGCGCCGCATAGTCTGCGGGGACGAGGATCTGGTCATTAAGGTGTCGGCGTGCGCAAGATGCGGCACGGACCGCACAATATTCCGCGTCGGACATCCGAAAGTTGACAGGAACGCCCCGGTAATACTCGGGCACGAGCTTGTCGGCGCGATTGTCGCCGTCGGAGGAAACGTACGAAAGCTGCGCGCGGGCATCGGCTACAAACAAGGCGAAACTCTGTCGAAACGGTACCTCGATTTCGAAGAGGGCGAGCGGGTGACTATCCAGTCGCGTATAGCGCGGTACCAAGACGGGCTTATGCTGCTGGACGACCCGATAACGATACTCAGTTTCTATATTGACGGCGCCTACGCGCAGTACATGCGCGTGCCTCGCGAACTCATCCTGTCGGGTTCGGTACTGCGCGTTCCAGACAGTGTCTCGGACGAGGAAGCAGCCCTGGTTGAACCGGCGGCATGCGCTCTCGAATCGCTCTTCTCGACACCGCACGCCGACGGCGTGGACAAGGAAGGCAGACACCTGTTCAAAGCCGGTCCGCGCGAGGGCGGTTCCGCGTGTGTCATAGGGTCGGGCACGGTAAGCATGATTTACGCGCTTCTGCTTCGGCTCCTCGGCAGCGCCGAAGTGTTCGTGGTAGTGCGTTCCGAAGAAAAGGTGCGGCTCGTGCACCAGGTGCTCGGCGATTCTGTCAAGACCTTCGTTTCACCCCCATATTCTGACGCTTCCCTCGAAGAAAAGCTCGAGATTGAACTGCAACTGGCGGAGAAGCTCGCCGACGCTAACGGTGGACGCCTGTTCGACGATGTTGTCGCCGCGTGTGCCGACCCGGACGCCCAGCGACTCATGCTTCAACTCTATAACACCTCCGGTTACGCGGTGGGCGCATGTTTCGGCGGCACGCACGGGCTCGTGGGCGGTGCGAACATGGATTCGCACCATTACAGATCCGCCGCCACCATCGGCACAAGCGGATGTTCCACGCGATCGATGGAAACGATCATCCGGTGGCTGCAAGAACGCAAACTGTCGCTCCGCGGGTTCACATCGAAGAGGCGGTACTCGCTCAAGACCGACCCGGCGGAGTTTTTGACTACGTCCGCAGACGGACTCAAACCGGTGCTCTACCCGTGGGATTGACAGGAGGGCCGTGGTCGTATAGAATTGATGCATTACAATAAGCTCGTACGTTTCGTAGCAACCCAGCCTGTGGTCGGGGTGTGGCGCAGCTTGGTTTAGCGCGCCTCGTTCGGGACGAGGAGGTCGGAGGTTCAAATCCTCTCACCCCGACCATTGAAGCTGTCCTGTATCTTTGAAGATGAACTGATTGTTTCTGGGCGGCACGCCAAACCTGAGAGGCGGACCGTCAGTAGTTGTCTTCTGGCGTGTTCATCATTCTTTGTTGATAGAAGCTAGCACAAGCAAAGACCTAATAGGAGGTGTCAACGGTGCGCTACCGGGTTCTCATTGAGCAAGACGAGGACGGCGTGTTTGTCGCCGAGTGCCCTTCACTGCCGGGGTGCGTCTCTCAGGGCACGAGCAGACAGGAAGCTGTCGAGAACATCCAAGACGCTATCAGAGGATACCTGGAGAGTCTGAAGAAGCACAACGAACCTGTACCTCCGTCAATTGAAGAAGAAATTGTCGAGGTGACAGTTTGAGCAAGCTGCCCGTAGTATCTGCAAGAGAACTGTGCAAGATACTGCGGAAGATCGGGTACCTTCCTGATCATCAGAGTGGCAGCCACATCGTTCTGAGGCACGAAGCGCCTCCCCATCGTCGACTGACAGTGCCGGATCATAGAGAAATCGCAAAGGGGACTCTGAGGGCTATCATACGTCAAGCCGGATTGACCGTGGCCGAATTCAGGGAACTTCTGTGAGCTGGAAAGTGTGATTCGGACAAGAAACGGGACCTTTTACTCTGTGTTTGGCCGGTTCGATGGAGGACCGAGATAGATGAAACGGATCGTCGTTGTAGGTGAGTTGAACGTTGACGTCATCGCGGTCGGCACCGAAGGGTTGCCGGTGCTGGGACAGGAGATACTCGCATCGGACATCGCGGTTTTCCCCGGCGGCTCTTCGGCAAACTGCGCCGGCGGGCTTGCCCGGCTGGGGAACGATGTGCTCTACATCGGCAAGGTCGGTGACGACGATTTCGGTCGGGTCATGACCCGCGCTCTCGAGGAAAGAGGTGTGGACACGCGCGGGGTCATCGTGGACTCGAGTATCCGGACCGGTGTTACCATATCCTTCGCCGTCGAGGACGACCGCGCGATGGTGACATATCTCGGTTCGATCGAATCGTTGCGCATGGACGAAGTCGACGAGTCTATGTTCAAGGGGCGCGACCATCTGCACCTATCGTCTTTTTTCCTGCAGCGCGGCCTGACACCGCATTACCCGGACCTTTTCGCCATGGCGAAAGAGAAGGGGCTGACCACCTCGCTCGATCTCGGCTGGGACACGTTCGAGACATGGAACGGCAAATTATGGGAAGTGCTGCCGTATATCGACCTTTTCGTGCCGAACGAAACGGAAATGTCAATGATTACCGGCGAAAAAGACCCGGAAAAGGCACTTGAACAAGTCGCACCAAAGGTCGGGCTGGCGGTCGTCAAGCTGGGAGCGGACGGCGCTATGGCGTTCTCCAACGGCAAGATTGTCCGGCGGCCTGCGTTCCGGGTGAACGTTGTTGACGCAACCGGCGCCGGCGACGCGTTCACCGCCGGCTTCATCCACGCCTACCTGCACGATCTACCTGTCGAGGACGCGCTCGATCTCGCCAACGCGTGCGGCGCCCTTTCCGTCCAGAGCAGCGGCGCGTGCACCAGCCAGCCGACACTCGAGGAAGCGCAGAATTTTATCGAAGAACAACGTAACAGGAAGAGCTGACACCTGATGACGGTTCTCGCTGTTGCTCATATCGAAGCTGTCTCGATTCCATGTATTGAATCATTGAGTGATTGAATCATTGAATCCCTCAATCGCTCAATCTGTCAATGTCTCAATCTCTCAATTCCTTGACTTTTTCCAGTACGGCGCGCGACAATGGTCGGAGAGGTAGCTGATGTTTCTCAAGAAGGGACAATTGCCTATCCTGGTTGTCAACGTCGTCTCCCTGGCCGTTTTCACGGTGACCGTTGTTTCGAGAGGGAGCTACGGACTTCTCAGCTACGTTGCCCTTATAGTCGTCGTTCTGCTCGTGATCCTGGCCACGGACAAGAAGATCATGTACCCGAACGGCCTTCTGTGGGGATTAACGCTCTGGGCGGTTCTGCACATGCTCGGAGGAGGTGTTCTTATCGGAGACACGACGTTATACGCAACGATCGTTATCCCCCTGTCCAGGACGTACCCCATACTACGGTACGACCAGTTTGTGCACATCATTGGGTTCGGCATCGCAACGCTCCTGATGCACCATCTTCTCAAACCGTCTCTCAAACCTGATCCGACGAGATGGAAGGCGCTGTACGTTGTCGTTGGGATGGCCGGCATGGGAGTCGGGGCACTGAACGAACTGATTGAATTCGCGGCAACGCAGCTTGCTCCAAAGACAGGTGTCGGCGGTTACATGAACACCTGTCTTGATTTGGTCGCAAACATGGTTGGCGCGATCCTGGCACTGATTTTCCTGCGAATAAGAGGGAAACGCAGTGCCTGAGCGGAAAAGACGCGCATCCAAGCTCGCGGTCGACCACGTGGGCTCGGAAAACCCAACAACGCTGCTCGCTCTTACTCATGTCGGAGCTGCCCAGATTCCAGCTATTGAATGATCGAGTGACTGAATGATTGGCGGCCTCAATCACTCAATCACTCAATCACTCAATCACTCAATCTCTCAATTCTGCTTCGTGCCGCCTTTTCTTCCGGGCTCAGCTTGACTTCCGCCGGCCGTGTTGATATATTTTCGATGCGGCGCGTAAAGAGGTACTTCACACCATGTTCGCTGATGTCAATCGATACCCCACAGAACGGCTTGAGACGGTCGCCGACCTTGTGGAGATTGCCGGCAGACTTGCCCCCTCCACGGTCGTCGTGCCGGGAGGCGACCGTACCGGCGACCTGCGCCTTGTCGAGTCCGCCAGGGACCACGGGATAATCGACAGGATTATTCTGATCGGGGACGCGGATCGTATCGCCCGAGCCGTGGCCGAGGTAGGAATCGAGGTCGACCCGCACAACATCGTGGCGGCCGACGGTGACGAGGAGGTTGCTGCCGCCACGGTTGATCTGATCAAGACCGGTGATGTCAACATAATCCTCAAAGGAAACATCTCCACACCCATACTCAACCGGCACATGTTGCCGCTGGCAGTCCGGCCAACGGTCAGTTTGGTGTCGATTTTCGATGCAGCACCTATCGCTAACGGTCGGCCGATGATAGTGACCGATGCCGGTGTCACGACCGTGTGCAACTTCGGCCGGATGGCCGATCTGGTCCGGAACGCGGTTGACGTGGCGCATGTGGTTATGGGGATTGACCGGCCTCGAGTGGCGATCCTCTCAGCAAACGAGAAACAGATAGCTTCCTTGCCCTCGACATGGATCGGTGCCAGACTTTCAGAGCGAAACTGGCCGGATGCCGTCGTTTATGGTCCGCTCTCGTTCGATCTTGCCACCGACCCCGGTTCAGTGGCCGTCAAGGGCGTGCCGGACCTGCCAAACGCCCGCGAGGTGGCCGGTCAGGCCGACATACTCGTCTGCCCCGGAATCGACGCCGCCAACGTTCTATACAAGACCATCACCGCCATGATCAAGTACGGTCAGGCTTCGCTTGGCGGTATCACCGTCGGGTTTCCCGTACCGTACATCATCCTCTCGCGCGCAGATACGTTGGGAACGCGTCTGGAGTCGATCGCTCTATGCAGCATCTACGCGCAGCGGACTCTCGGTGCGGAAACTCAAAAACCACGCCGGCGGGTGGCTGCCAAAGCTTACAGCGTTCTGGTGGTCAATCCGGGCTCGACATCCATGAAAGTCGGCGTTTACGAGAACGACCGGTGCCTCCATCAAACCGAAGTTGCGGAAGACGTCCCCGCTATGAACACTTCGGCCGAGCGTGACGATCAAATTAAACGCCTGACGAAACTCGTTCGCGAAGTGCTGGACCAATGCGACACGAGCAAAGTGCATGCCGTGGCCGCACGAGGCGGGTTCATGCCGCGACCGGCCAATAAGCTGGCCGGCGGCACCTACGTTGTCGATCAAGCGATGGTACAGGCAATATCGGACCATCCTGAGAAGGATCACGCCAGCAATCTGGGTATCCCGGTTGCGGCGGCGCTGGCGCGAGAGCTCAAAGTGCCGGCGTTTGTCGTTGATCCGGTCGTAGTCGACGAGTTTGCCCCCGAGGCGGAGGTTTCCGGATACGCATCGATCGAACGACGGAGCACGTCGCATGCTCTGAGCGTGCGTGAGGCGGCACGTCGGGCGGCGCGATTGATCGGCATGCCGGTGGAAGATATCAACCTCGTGGTCGCACACATGGGTGGCGGTATTACGGTAGCGGCGGTGCGAAAAGGCAAGATGGTCGATAACAACATCGCCCTGCTCGGCGGCGGGCCGTTCACGCCGCAGCGTGCCGGCCAGTTGCCGATAGAGGAGTTGATCGAGCTCTGTTACTCCGGGCGGTTCACGCGCAGCGAGCTCATCGAGGAACTCACCAAGCGCGGGGGGTTGCAGTCGTATCTTGGTGAACATCGTATGGAGACGATCGAACAGCAGATCGAGGAAGGCGATGAACAAGCACGGCTCGTGGTGGACGCGATGGTCTACCAGATTGCCAAAGAGATCGGGGCGATGTTTGTGGCGGCGGGCAGCGATGTGGAGGCGATCGTTCTGACCGGCGGGCTGGCACGGAGCAAACTTGTACGTGCCGGATTGCGGCGTCGTGTCGGACGGTTGGCGCCTGTGATGGTCTTTGAAGGATCGCTGGAGATGGCCGCGCTGGCCGCCGGGGCGGTCGATGTCCTGTCAGGCAATGGAAAACCTCATCGTTATGAGGCACCGGAATTGAGTGATTGAGTGATTGAGTGATTGACAGATTGAGTGATTGGATGGCATGGCTAAGAGCGCGCTCGATAGGGCAAAGGAGCTTCAAGATAGAACCAAGCGGTTTGCCATCAGAATAGTCAAGATGTTCAAGGTGTTGCCGAAAACGGACGAGGCACGCCTAATTGGAAAACAGGTGCTGCGGTCGGGTACGTCTGTTGCCGCCAATTACAGGGCCGTTTGCCGGGCCAGGTCGAAAGCAGAGTTTGCCGCCAAAATGGGTGTGGTGGTCGAAGAGATCGACGAAACGGTTTTCTGGATGGAACTGCTTGTCGAAACGGACATAGTAACCGACAGCAAGATGAAGGAGCTTATCAGCGAGGCCAACGAACTGCTTGCTATCTTCGCCGCGTCGCGCAGCACGGCACGGAGAAGAATTGATGGATTGAGTGATTGGCAAATTCAATGATTCAATCACTCAATGAATCAATGTTTCAATGGCTGGCATCGGGAGATGAAGGAAATGGGCAAAACCAAAGAGCGTCATTGGGTGTTCCGAGCCCACGTGCTTGACCGCGCAGGGGCGTTGACCAGCATCGCGTCCGCTTTCAGCAACGAAGGTATCAGCATCGACACGGTAGTAGGCCACGGTATTGAAGAGAAAGCAGGGGTCGACGGGAGCGTGGTGCTGACCTTCCGCTGCAGCGAGCAGGAGAAGGACATGATGGTCCGCAAGGTCCGACGGTTAAGTAAGGTGACCCAGTTGGAGGAGCACGCCTACGATTCGCAGAACCTGCGCAAATCCGCTATCATCCGGACTACGCGGCGACTGGCCCCGCGTGACGTGGCGGGCGATGAGTCGTTCCTGACTTGCGAACCGGTGCATAACGACTCGTCAGGGTGGATCCATTTTGTAGCGGGGTCGCCCAGCGAGCTCGATCCGGTGCTCGAGCGTTTGGAGAGCGCCGGAGTGGTCACGGATATCGTGTACTCCGTGGTGGGCTTGTAAACGCGCGCGACGCGATTTGCCGGGAATCTTCGCTATTAGTGTCCCGGAGTGCGGCCCGCCGGAGGGGGAATCCGTATGAGACGAGCGCTAGTTTCAATCTGTCTTCTTGCAATCTGCTCCGGAACGGTTGCCGCCGCTCAAGGGAAGGCAGTCTCGGAGAAGTTGCCATACAACCACCCCGGTCTGATAGTTGACCTCGGTGTCGGGCTGTGGGCTCAACCGTTGCCGGTCGACTACGACGGCGACGGCGACAACGATCTCCTGGTCGCCACCGCCGATAAGCCCTCAAACGGTGTCTACTTCTTTGAGAACCCGAGCGGTGACGTGAAGTATCCTGTGTTCAAACCGGGCGTCAGATTGAGCAGCGCCGTCCATAACATCACGATCTCGTACGTCGGCGATACCTGGCACATTCTCACGCCCGGCAACCGCTATCCCGAATTCAAGACGAGGTTTCTCGGCAAACGTCAGTCCATGCCGTATGAGCCGTCGTTCTATGCGGGGCGGGCAAACCAGTGGAAGCTGTGCGATTACGACGGCGACGGTGTCGTTGACCTGATAATCGGTGTGAGCGATTGGCGCGAATACGGTTGGGATAACGCATACAACGATCAAGGCGAATGGACATGCGGACCGCTCCACGGCTACGTCTATTTCGTCAAGAACACCGGTGCCAACGAAGCGCCGGTCTATGCTTCAGCGAAGCAGATCCAGGCCGGCGGCAGGCCGGTCGACGTTTACGGTTGCCCGTCGCCGAACTTCGCCGACTGGGACGGTGACGGCGACCTGGATCTCGTCTGCGGCGAGTTCCTCGATAAGATCACCTATTTCGAGAACGTCGGTACACGCACTGAACCGAGATATGCTGCAGACAGGTTCATCGCGCACGACGGCGAGATCATCAAGATGGACCTGGAAATGCTCCAGGTGGTGGCGTTCGACTGGGATAAGGACGGCGACATCGACCTGGTGGTCGGACAGGAAGACGGACGCGTCGCGCTCATCGAGAATACAGGCGAACAGGTGGGCGGTATGCCGTCGTTCTTACCGCCGCGCTTCTTCCGGCAGGCGGCCGACGCGGTCAAGGTCGGGGCGCTATGCACGCCGTACAGCTTCGACTGGGACGGCGACGGGGACGAGGATCTGATCGTGGGCGATACGGCCGGATATATCAGCTTCGTCGAGAATCTGGACGGTGGCGCTCCGCCAAAATGGGCGGCGCCGGTATATCTCGAGGCGGCCGGAGAGGTCATCCGTATCCAGGCCGGCTGCAACGGGTCAATCCAGGGGCCGTGCGAGGCGAAATGGGGTTACACCGTGCTCAACGTCGCCGACTGGAACCACGACGGTCTGCCGGATATCGTCGTCAACTCCATCTGGGGCGAGGTGCTGTGGTACGAGAACTGCGGGTCACGCACCGCACCAACGTTGAAATCTGCGCAGCGTGTTGAAGTCGAATGGGACGGCAGGCCGCCGAAACCGGAATGGGTCTGGTGGAAGCCTAAAGGGAAACAGTTGGTGACCCAATGGCGGACGAGTCCCGTCGTCATTGATTTGAACGGCGATGCTCTCAACGACCTCGTCATGCTCGATCACGAAGGGTATCTCGCGTTCTTCGAGCGGCGAGAAGTCGACGGGGAAGTGAAACTCATGCCGGGTAAACGGATCTTCCTCGACGAAACCGGACAATCGCTCCAGCTCAATCCCAAGACCGCGGGCAAGAGCGGCCGGCGCAAGTTCATCATGACCGATTGGGACTGCGACGGAAAGATCGATATACTTATTAACAGCGTTAACATCGACTTCATGAGAAACGTCGCCGATCGGCACGGGCAATACGTGTTCAAGAACCTCGGACCGCTCGACCGGCGGCGGCTGGCGGGCCACACGACTTGTCCCGCTGTCGTCGACTGGGACCACAACGGGATTCCAGACCTCCTCATCGGCGCTGAGGATGGATTCTTTTACTATCTGAAGAACCCGCGAACAAAGTGAGTGGTGTCCGTTCCTTGCCAAAAAAGAACCACCTCTCAGACTCCCCGAAGAAAAACGATCCTGACCGGTCGTTATCCGCGACCTTTGCCAATGATCTTGTTGGTAGAGACGCCCCGGTGGGACGTCTCCCCCAGCCTCCATACGGGCGGTTCACGAACCGCCCCTACCGACTGCCCACGGACACGTGTCCACCTGTTACCCATGTGCTGAGATAGAAGCGTTACCTGTGTTATCGGTTCATACGCCCTTTCTCCCTCTCCTTCGGGAGAGGGCCGGGGTGAGGGCGTGCAGGGAAGATCAATGTGCAGAACCCTGCCCAAAGGCTGTTTGAAGGCGTCATCTTGCCGCCTCAGGGAAATCGCCCACTTTGCATGTAACTGGTTACATAGAAAGATCTTAAGCGCTACAAGAACAACCCCGAAAAAAGTACTTGACAAATATGGGAGTCCGCGGTATAATATCGGTAAAACGCGATATTGCGATTAGCGGGAACCGCATTATGGACAAGCAGGAAGTGTTGAAGGCATTCAAGGCCCTCTCCAACGAGAGTCGGCTAAAGCTGTTCGAGGCCATAAAGAACAACCAAGCGCAATGCTCCTGCTGCCCAGATAACATCGGGATATTCGAGTTTGAGAGCGGAGGCATTTGCTGCGTTGACGACATCGTCGGCCAGTTCGACATGGCACAGTCAACCATATCGCAGCATCTGAAAGAGCTGCACAACGCGGGATTGCTAGAACGTCACAAGAAGGCTCAATGGGTCTATTACACGGTTAACCGGAAACGGCTCGATGAGCTTGCGGAATATTTCCATCAACTTGCATCCGAGCTGGCTCGGAAAGATTAGGAAAGGCTCTTTTTTTCACGCTATCTATCGGGAAATTGCGATATTGTGATAAGGGGCTACCGGAAAGGAGTAGGACGATGGGTAAGAAGACAGGGTGTTGCGACCAGGGAAACCAGGAGGTAGTAAGCACAAGGGAGAAAGAGGCCGATTCCGGCCAAGCCCGGAACTCAGTCTACAAGATCGTGGACAAGAAGGTCACGCTATTGATCGCGGCCGGGGCGGCGATAGCCGCCAACTGCGAACCGTGCCTCAACAAGATCGTTGCCGACCTCAAAGAAGCCGGTGTCGGCACCAACGATATTCGCAGAGCGGTCGAGATCGGCCAGTTCGTGAAGGACAAACCCGCCGCGAACATGAAACAGTTGGCCGACAAACTCACCGGCACGCGCCTGGGAGCGATGCGCCCGTCGGAGGAATGCCCGCTTGAACAGAAAGATCAAACTTGCGTCTACTCTTGATCCGGTGAGCCTCGGATTGAGCTCCTATTAGTTGATGCAAGCGATAGCATCGGGTTAGAATCAAGCAAGGAGGTAGAACGATGCGTGAGAAAACATGTAATCCGTGCTGCGGAAGCGGTCCGCAGGAAACCGTTAAACAGCCGACAGCAGATGAGATCAAACGCCAGGTGCGCTCGTATTACGGCGCACGGGTAAGTCAGGATGACACGGCCGGGCAATCCTGCTGCAGCAGCTCGTGCTGCAGCTCGTCTTCGACCGCATCGGACACAATGAAAGAGGCGCTTGGAGGGTCGTACACAACCGCTATCGGTTATAGCGAAGAAGAACTGTCCTCCATCCCGGAGCACGCCGCGACTCACTCTTACGGGTGCGGCAACCCGCTGGCATTTTCCGGAGTGAAAGAAGGCGACGTCGTGCTCGACCTCGGTTCGGGAGCCGGTATGGACGTGCTTCTCGCCTCGAAACGTGTCGGACCGGGCGGTCGCGTTATCGGCCTCGACATGACGCCCGAGATGATAGCGAAAGCCGAGGAAAACGCACGCCAGGCGAACGCCGACAACGTGGAGTTCCGGCTCGGCGAGATGGAGAACATGCCGGTCGACGATTCGAGCGTCGATTGGATTGTGTCCAACTGCGTCATAAGCCTGTCGCCTGATAAGCAAGCGGTTTTCCGGGAGGCGTTTCGCGTGCTCAGACCGGGCGGCCGGATGCTGATCTCCGACCTGTGCATCAACGACGTCGATCCGGACATCCGCGACGAATTGTTCCAGTGGAGCGACTGCATAGGAAGTGCGCTCGACGAGGAAACCTACCTCGAAACCATGAGGCAGGCAGGTTTTGTCGATGTCAAGATCGTTGACAAACACACCTTCTCGGCCGAGGTCGTGAGAGCGTTCCTTGACGCGGACAAGCAGCTTACCGCCGAACAGCGCGAACGCGCCGATTCGCTCTGGTCGAAGGTCGACCGGAAGGTGAGCAGCGTGCGCGTGTACGCACTCAAATCCGAATAACGGTGAGAACAGAACAATGTTGGGGGCGTAGGGGCGCTGCTTGCCGCGCCCATGCCTCCTTTCCGGGAGACTGCTGACAGACAAGAATGTCTGTCCCACCATCTAAAATGATATGCATGGGAGCGCGTGTGGGAGGGCGGGCCTCGAGCACCGGGGCTAAATGACGGCTGGCAACCCTACGGGCGTGCCAGCCCTACAACTCGAAGACAGTAAACGGCGTGCGCGTCGGCGGGCAGGTGTTGGGAGGGCGAGGCTCCCGCCGAGCCGCAATGCAAGATGGGCGGCGCTGACAGTCCTCGGCTCGGCAGGAGCGTCGCCCTCCCAGTAGATCAGGCTCGCAGGCGTTGCCACTGTCGACGGAATAATATATACTGAACCGACGTCGGTTTCGTTGATCCCCGTGAAGAAAGGTTACGATGAAAACACGAATACTCGCATTCATCTGTCGAATCTGCCCGTTCTGTATCATTGCAAGACGGTGGCCCGAATCGCGGTTCGCCAAAGAGCTAAAAAAGGCCGAACGGAACTGTCCCGCTTGCCGGGCGTACAGAACGATTCACGGTTAGCTTGAGTTAACGCGGTGGGAAGCGAACAAAGTGGGGGGCTGGAGTTCAACGGAAAGGGGTGTCGGCGATGAGAAAATGGACCGGGATTCTGCTGGTTGCGGCGATCGTGCCGGCTTGCGCGTTCGCGGAAGCGGGACCTGTCAAGAACGTGATCGTGTACAAAGAGCCGGGGCGTTTCGGCGGATGGCCTGCGAATAACGGGATCTGGTGTTGGGACAACGAGATCGTCGTCGGTTTCACGCTAGGTTACTTCAAACTCAAGCCCGGTCACGCTATCGACCCGGACAAACCGTCCGTACGACGTCTGGCGCGCAGCCTCGACGGCGGCGAAACGTGGACGATCGAGGTGCCGTCTTATCTCGATGCCGAGGGTAACGAGAAGGAACCAACCGATTCCCCCGGCGGGTTCGACTTCACCGGTCCAGGTTTCGCGCTCGCGGTGCGTATGCAGGGAAGCAGCCGGGGTTTTTCCCGCTTCTACTGTTCGGACGACCGCTGTAAGACCTGGCAGGGTCCGTACAAGCTCCCGGACTTTGGCCGCGCGGGTCTCCTTGCTCGAACCAACTACATTGTGGAAGGTAAGAATGAGATCACGGCGTTCATGACCGCGACAAAAGAAGCCGGCGGTGAAGGTCGACCGTTCTGTTCCCGCACGACCGACGGCGGCAAGACCTGGGAGTTCGTCTCGTGGATTGGTCCGGAACCTTCCACTAAAGCTGGCTACGCGATCATGCCTTCCGGTGTGCGCATGTCGCCGACCGAACTTCTCGCCATGGTCCGACGTAAGGAGGCGGAGGGACGGCGTCAAGATTTCTGGGTCGAGGCGTTCCTGTCGCAGGATAACGGCGCGAGCTGGCAGCTTATGGACCAGCCGAGGATCCAGAACGGTGGGAACCCGGCAAGTATGATCGTGCTCAGAGACGGCCGTATCGCGGTGACATTCGGTTACCGCAGGCCGCCGTATGGAATTCGCGCGCGACTCAGCAGCGACAACGGCCGCACGTGGACCGAGGATATCATCCTCCGTGGCGACGGAGGGAACTGGGATCTGGGTTATCCGCGCACCGTACAGAGAGCGGACGGCAAGATCGTCACCGTCTACTACTTCAACGAGGCGGCGGATAAAGAGCGCTATATCGCCGCGACCATATGGGATCCGGGCGAAGGCACCGGGATGGCACGGTAAGCTGACTCGGCGGTGAGGACGGGAGGAGGTTTCAGAACCATGAGCTTGTTTTCATCTGTTTGCAGGACTGTCGCGATTTGTAGTCTGACAACCGTGCTTTTGACCGGGCTTACGGCGGCAAACACTGCCGCAGAACGATTCGAAGGCAGATTCTTCCACGGTGAAGGCGACGTCGAGTACCTCCAACTGCTGGATATCGCCCGGCGGATGTTCGATCCGGACCCGGAGTTCCAGAACCTGCCGATGCTCTACATGCCCGCCTGGAACGGTCTCGTCGAAGGACCGACCTGGAATGCCTGGTGGATTCAGAACAGTTACGGGCCGACTTACTGCGCCCTGCCGTTCTACCAGGAACCGATCCTCACTTTCCTGCAGAACTCTCACGACCTGTGGTTTGACCAGATGGGCGACGGTAAACGTGTCGGTGCACGTGACTGGGTAGCCCCAGACGGCAGCCTGTGCGACGCGGCATCGCCCGGCTGGGTACACTACAAGCAGGGCGACGGGCGGATCGACATCCACGATTGGGGTATGGAGTTCACCGCAGCCGGGCTGCTGATGCAAGCTGAACTGCTGCTTATCAGCCGCGACGGCGAAGCTATCGCCCATTACCTGCCGAAGCTCGAACGGTGCGCGAACTTCATCGAGACGCGGCGCGATCCCGACAAGAACCTCTTTCTTGCGGGTCCGGCGGCGAACCTTCTGGCACCAAGCTACGCCGGATGGAAACGTCCTGACGGGACTTACGACAAGGCATATTTGACTGGACTTTCCATCACGTACATCGCCGCACTCGACCGGCTGATCGAGCTCGAGAAGCTTGCTGGGAACGCCGACAAGGTCGATCTATACGCCGACCGGCGCGACCGGGCGCGCAAAGGGTTGCCGCTCGTGACGACCGAAGAGGGTTACTTCATCAAGTCGCTCGATCCGGACGGCGCACGGCACGGGGTGTACGGGGCTGAGAAGTACGGCTACTTCGAGGCGTCGCCGAACCACGATGCCATAGCGTTCCGCGTCGTTGACGACGCTCAGGCGGCGAAGATCTACAGGAAGATCGCGTCTATACCCGGTCTGCGCCGGCACGATATCATCATCGCCAACGAACCTGGTCTCGACGATATGTACGACCCGGGCAAATCGTGGTTGTGGAAACACGGCACGTGGGTCAACGGCGGCCACTGGTCAACGTGCGAAGCGCGTATGATCATGGGGTACTACCGCGTCGGTGCGTACGACGACGCGAGACGGTCAATGCAGCAGATACTCACGTTCGCCCGACAGTTCCGTATGGACAACCCGCTCGTCGAGTTCGGCGCAAAGGTGTACCAGCCAAAGGAACCGATCAACCTATGTTACGACACATTCGGTCCGCCGGCAGCGCTTGTGCGCGGCCTGTTCGAGTACCTCTACAAGGCGGACGGTCTGACTGTTTTGCCGCACATACCGTCGGGGATTACGCGTTTGGAACAGCGGTTCCCGATACGGTTCGGCACGAAAAAACTCTACCTATCGACTGTGGGTACCGGGCCGATCACATCTGTCCGTGTCAACGGAGAGGAATGGTCGAAGTTCGACGCCAATTCCGTCTTTTTCCCATACGACGATACGCCCGACAAAGCGTTCGTCCGGATAGCTCTCGGTGATACGAAGCTCGACCAGGTGCCGGTGAAATTGTCGGAAGCTGTTGCGAAGAGGCAACCTGTCGAAGAACTGCCGGGGTCCAAACGCGTGCACGCGTTTTACACGAAGCTCGTCGAAGCCGGCCTCGGCGACTGTTATGAAGCGCAACATGCCAGACTGGCTATGGAGTACGCCGCCACGTTCCGCCAACGGCGCCGCATGCTCGACGAAGGCGCTATCAAACCGTTGCCGGAACCGTCACAGTCCGCCGCGCACAAATCGTATGCGGACACCGTGAGGAAATTGCGTGACGGTCTGGAAACCGTCATCCAATCCTACGCCGACTCCACCGACCCGCACAAGAAACGCATCCACCAACTCTGGCTCGACTCGGCTTTGTAGAGACGCCTCGGTGAGGCGTCTGGCCTGACATCCGGGGGAAACCTTTCTCGGCAGAAAGGTTCTCCCCCTACCCTCCATCCACGCCACGGCGCGTCTTTGACAAAGACTTTTGCCTCACGCTGCCCGCCTAAACTGCGTGCAGCGATGTTCCGTAGGGGCGGATCGCGAACCGCCCGGCCCTCGTCATTGCGAGCGACCGAAAGGGAGCGCGGCAATCTGGTTTGACGGCACGGGATGAAAACCCAGATTGCTTCACTTGCGTTCGCAATGACGACAGGTTGGTAGACAAGAAAATGGGGACTGACACAAGCGGAGCGAGGTACGACCGCAGACGTGTCTGTACCCTTTTTCTGATGACACGCCAGTGACACAGAAATTCGTAGTCTATCACCGAATCCCCGGTGTTAGCTGTCATCCTGAGCGTAAACGAAGGATCTGCTTTGCCGCAGGAGCAGTAAAATCGAGCTTCGTCGTCCGCTAGGCAAAGACAGGCTTTTTTCAACAGGCGCCGTCTCGTCTATTCCCCTCGCTGAAGGGGCTCTTTCACGTACAATGGTATTGAACCTTCTTGCCTACCATCGATGGCCAAGTTGATTGCATAGGTGCCGTGACGCGCGAGCTTGAGCCCGTGAAGGTTGAGCACCAAGTTCACGGAGACCGAATCCTGGTTTGCAGGCAGCTTGACCTGGAGGTCCGCGTCAAGGCTGGGGATTATGAGGTTGCCGTCTTCGTCAACGAGATGAATCCTTACCTTGTGTTTCCCCTCCTCGATGCGTTGAAACCTTAAGCGAAGCGCAACGGAGCATTGGGGATGGATCGCAGGCACGTTCTTAGCGATTATAGTGTCGAAAGCACCGAGCATGTTGAGTTTGCCCCGCTGGTCCGTTGCTGCGTCGCAAAGAGTCAATACCTCGACATTCATTTCGATTACCTCCGTTGGCCCCTGCCGCGGCCCCTAACACCGCGTTGCACGCGGCCTTCCGTCGTCATTGCGAGCGTAAGCGCGGCAATCTCGGTTTGTACCGCGTGCCACGCACCCAGATTGCTGCGCTCCCTTCGCTCGCTCGCAATGACGGCGGGAAAGCAGCATCCGGGCCGCTCCAGACATTATAGTGACACGTTTGGGGACTTCTTCAACAAGCTCCCCCCTGTCACTCATCTCCCTCTCATTTCCCTGTCGGAATCACGTTTGCTGGACGACGATCTTCATCATTCGGTTCACGGCTTCAGTACACAGGGCGAACAGATCCTGCGCCTCGTGTATGTCGTAGACCATCTCCGGATGCTGCGTCGGATTCCTGTACGAATGCCGGATGTTGTCCAGATTCTGATACAGAGTCTCGTACTTCTGGGTCTTCTTATGCAATCGCAGATCCTGGATTATGGGGCCCCACAGCAAGGTGTTGATCCGGCTGCGGCGGATCAAGGACAGGTAGAAGTGTCGTAGCACGGCCTCAGTAGCTCGAAGGATGTGGAATGCAGCAGCGGTCGGTCGCTCGAAGGCGATGCATTTGCCCGCCTCGTCAAGGTCAAACCGTGCGATCTCGGGAAGTTTGCTGAACACGCCCGGAGAAAAGAGGGCGGCTACGTTCTGCATAAGCTTGTCTGTGTCGTAGCGCTTAGGGGTGGCGAGGAATGCCTCAAGACCCTCGATCTCGGCCTCGAGAGTCTTCCTCACTGCAGCAATCAGATCGCGCAGGCGAGCGGCTTGGTCGGCAGACAGCTTCGCATCTTTCGGCAGATCATCCAATTCGTCCCGAAAAGACCCTAGTTCCCGCGCCGCTCTCTGTGTGACCACAAGGCCGAACTCGTCAAGGTATTTGAAGACACGGGAGAGATTGTCACGGATGTATCCGCCTTTGTGGACCGGGGCATCAGCCGGGACATCTTGGAGATAGCGAACGCATGTCCCGAACCAATAGTAGCCAAAAACAGAAACACGTTTCATCTTGATCGCTCCTTGATTTCAGCCAGCGGTCACGTGATTTCCGCACAACACATTTAGCTTTTGCTCGCTCTGACTAGATGGGTGGCACTCTCTCTCATCCCCCAGTCATCACCTATGAAACAATGAGCGGCTGCCTGCCAGCGTTTGGCCTGAGCGAGTGGGCGCCGGTGCGGCCGGATTTCGTCTATAGCAGGTGGCTTTCCCCCTCTCCTCGAACCGGATCGTGAGCCCGGCAAACTTCTAACCCGACAGGCAAGACCCTGACTTCTCGATTCTTAGATTACCACATATTGCCAGAATTGTCAACCATTTTTCACTAAGTTCGCACCACGATCTATTCTGAGTTTGGGGATTGCGTGCAAGTCCCGTTAACCACGGAGGGCACGGGGAGAAGCACCGAAATGGGTATGTAGGGGAGCCCCTCGTGGGCTCCCGGACGGGAGGGTACAAGACCCTCCCCTACATTCTGCGTGCTGCGGGGCGGGTTGTTTTGAGCCTCACCCCATCCTACCGTCTACTGTCTACCGTCTACCGACAGTGCTCATTGACACCTTTCCTGTCGGCGATATATGGTATCCGAAACGGGATGGGTCGGTGTGAACACTGTATGGAGGAGGAATCGAAATGCGATCTGTTATCAGAACCGTTTTTGTCGTCTGTCTGACGTTGACACTCGCAGAGTGTATTGCAATCGCAGAAAACGCTGAGACAACCGAACGTGTCGAGCTTTGGACGACGTGTGTGCTCGATTATGGAGCGAAAGCGGACGGTGAAACGGACGATACGGCATCGTTCCAGTCGGCGTTGGACGCAGCGGCTTCGAAAGGCGGAATCGTTTTCGCACCGGCGGGCACTTATCTTATCGCCGGGTCGTTGTCGGTCCCTCAAGGAGTGATGTTACGCGGTGTATGGGACGCGCCGCATCATGCGGACATCGGCAAAGGCACGATACTTTACGCGACCGGTAACAAAGGTACCGAGGACGGTCCGCCGTTGATACTGTTACACCAGAGCAGCGGCGTCCGAGGCCTGACGATATTCTATCCCGAACAGGACGGCGAGTCGATCCAACCGTACCCATGGTGCATCCAGGGTATGGGCATGCACTGTTCGGTTATCAACGTCACGTTGGTCAACCCGTACAAAGGTATCGATTTCGGTACGCACCCGAACGAGCTCCATTTTATCAGCGGCGTGTTCGGTCAACCGCTCAAAATCGGCATATTCGTTGACAAATGTACCGATATCGGCCGGATCGAGAACGTCCATTTCAACCCGCACGCCTGGGCGCGTGCCGACTATCCCACAGCCAACTGGGACACTATCGAGTATCTCAAGAAGAACTTTGTCGGGTTCAAGATCGGCCGGACCGATTGGGAATATATGCGCGACTGTTTCTGCATATTCCCGAAGATCGGGTTCCATTTTATCCGGACCGAAAGTGGTGCGCCGAACGTCGTGCTAACCCAATGCGGCTCGGATATCTGTCCCATCGCCGTGCAGGTGGATGCGTCCCAGGGTCATGCCGGCATCGCGTTCGAGAACGCGCAGATTATGGGCACGGTAATTGTCGGTCCGAAGAACCAAGGGCCGGTCAAGTTCACCAACTCCGGGTTCTGGCCGGTCGAGGAGACCAACGAGCAGGTCGTCGTGGACGGTCGGAACACCGTGACGCTCAACGCGTGCCATTTTGCCGGATGGGGTAACGCGGACAAGTCCGCACCGTGCGTTCGGGTGAAAGGCGGTGTCGCGTTGATCAACAGTTGCGACT
>Ga0180437_10003020_pt1 | contig 25681 bp, 21 predicted proteins | sample SS_ome_4_FD_132410 | JGI IMG/M metagenome (GOLD analysis project Ga0180437, IMG submission 132410) | Hypersaline lake sediment archaeal communities from the Salton Sea, California, USA - SS_3_D_1 metaG | ecosystem: Environmental > Aquatic > Non-marine Saline and Alkaline > Hypersaline >... | reverse complement strand
CTTTCTTTACTTAAGGCCCCACAATCGTATTGTTGTTGCCCGTATTCGTCACCGAAGTGGCTGATTGGATTGAGACCCAGTTGCTATTGCCTCGTATCGTCACCGGGCCACAACTGCCTAACAAGGTGATGGTATTATCGTTGCCATTGATCGTCACTGAGTGGCCGCTACAGGTAAACGTTTGGGTCTGGTTATTTTCGTTGACCACAATGGGACTTCCACCAGCAGGTGGTGGTAGTGGCGGTGGCGGTGGTGCCGGTGGTGGCGATGGTGGCGATGGTGGCGGTGGCGGGGGTGGAATGTAGATGACGATGATGCTCACCACCGTCACCGTTCCATCGGCATCGACGCAGACAAAGACCAGGATGACCGCGCCCACCTCTACCTCGCCCTCGACGATGACTCCTCCGAGGTCAATCGTCTCCCCGTCAGCCAACATCAACCGGTCGCCGTCGATGCCAATTATAACGGCGCTGAAGCTAAAGCAACCAAGCCCAGGCCCAAAGCCGACCCGTTTGATCCTTTTGGCCAGCCAGGTGCTGTCGGGCAGGATCCTGGCCCATACCTTGACCAGATCGCCGCGGCCGACATGGCCTGCAATGACCGTTTCATCGTCCACGGCGAGGCGAATGCCACTCACGATCCACGGATCTGTGCTGGTCACTACACCTACAAAGACGACATATGGCGCCTCGACATCGTCATCAAAGCGCTCGATTTCATACGCGATCCGGGTGCCATCTTCCAAAATCTGGCCCCTGACTTTTACTCGCTCGCCGATGCCAATGTCGGCCTCGATCTCGGTCCAATCCCTTGTTTCGAAAGGGATGCCCGACACAACCCAACCGTCTACACCCATAATCTCGACGTAACCGGTGAACTCGAACCAGCGTTCCCCCTCTTCGAACCGTTTGATGGATCGCGCCAGCCAGGTGCCATCGTCCAGAATCCAGCCCCGCGCTTCCACCACGTCGCCGACGAGGAGACCCTTGTCAATCTCTGTCGTGTCGCTGATGGCGATCGTGACGTCAGAGACCGTCCAGGTCGTGTCGGAAATGGTCTGTACGACGCCGACAAAGTGGAACGGCCAGCCGGGCTCTTCCTCGACGAGACGAATGTACTCGGCCAGAAACGTTCCACCTTCCAGGATGATGATGCCCTCGACCCTCACCAAATTGCCGATTTCGATGTCGTCCTCGATGCTGGTTTCATCGTTCACCGCGATGACTTGACCAGCCACCGTCCAGGTCGTGTCGGAAATAGTCTCCACCCGGCCGGTGATGGTGAAGCGATTCTGCGGCGCACGGCGCAGCAGCACGATCTGGTCAGCGACGCGTGTGCCATCTGCCAAAAGGTGTCCGGCGACAGAGACCCAGTCGCCAATCTGGGGGTTGCCGACGATGACCGTGCCGTCGTGAGTCTCAAAGTCCTGCCCGGCAATCGTCCAGGTGGGCCCGGTCTGGCTGACCTCGCCCTCGCCGGTGACGCGAAAGACCGGTTTGCTGGGCGGCCTGTCGACGTGGACCGTCGTCAATTGTCCGGCGACAACGACCACCGTGACGTCCAGGTGGGTGACCGTGACTGCGCCTTCATCCACGCCAAAGCGCACCACCTGGGCCGGCGTGACGGACACGTGAAAGAATGTACCCTTGGCTTCCCCAGTCCCGGATGGGGTGTGGATCTCGTAGCGCGCGTTGTCGCCGGATGCAGAAGCAACGTCGTGATCGGTTTCGCCAACCCACTGGGTGAGTTCGACGATCCGTGACCCATCGCTTGGCTCCTGCCCGAGGTGATCCACCGAGATTTCTGTGCCGGGCCCCAAATGAGCGATACTGCCGTCGTAAAAAGCGAGACTAGCGCTGGACAGCGCACCGGTACGCACGCGCTGCCCGGCCTCGACGTTTTGATGCACGTTTACGGCAGACCAGGTCTCGCCGTCGGTCTGGACTTCTACGATGCCCTGGACGTCTTTTATCATCGCCATGTGCGGAGGAATGGGTTTGATCGAAAGCGGCAGGTAGACGGTATACGTCACTCTTGATGAGTCATCCAGCGTTGGAACCTCGATGGGGCTGGGCAAGGGTGAAACATCTTGTGTTACATCCGAGGCAAGAGTAGGAGTTGGCAAGGACGAAACACCTTGGCCTTCTTCCCGTTCTTGTGTTACATCCGAGGCAAAAGTAGGAGTCGGCAAAGACGGAACACCTTGGCCCTCCTCCCGTTCCGAGATGGCAGCGGTCGGACGTTCGAGCGTCCCATCGTCATTCCGAAATGTCCGCCAGGCTGCGCCTGCGCCCAGCAAAACGACAAGCACGCAGACGAAAAGCAAGACCAGGCCGCCGGAAGCGGCCATCGCAGGAGCGAACCATTTCGGCAGAATCGAAAGTAGGCCTCCCTCTCTCTGCTCTCTGGGTCTGTCTGCCGCTTTTGACCGGGCAGCCTGCACGAGTCGCCGTTCACCTGCCTTCAACATCTCTGGCGTGGGTGTAGGGAGCGGCACCATCCTGACCTCACTGGACAAGCGTAGCAGTTCCTCCAGACGGGCAGCATGCTGCGGGTAGCGCGTCAGGCAATCCTCTATACTGGCCTGACGTGCATCTATGGCATCCAGGCAGTCGTTCAAGATCCCTGCGAATACTCGATCGTCTTCCATCGCATGTCTCCTTTAACTCGTTTGAGCTGTCAATCGCTTCAAGCGTGCCAAGGCCCGCCACTGGAGCATTTTGACGGCCTCAATGCTCTTGTCCATCACGTACGCGATCTCTTTCAGCTTGAGGTCGGCACTGAACCGGAGCAGAATGACCTGATGCTGTTCTGCTGTGAGCTGTTCAATTGCCTCTCTCAACTGCTGAACCCTCAGGCGCGCGTCCACCTCTTGCTCTATCTCATCCTGCGTGGATAAGAGCTCGTTCTCCAGAGGCATGGTCGGTCGCCGTGCCTGTTGGCGAAAGTGGTCGACCATACGGTCGTGGGCGATGCGATACAGCCAGGCCGAAACAGGGATTCCTCGATACTCGAACCGGGGCAACCCTTCCAGAGCGCGTAGAAACACCTCGGAGGTCAGATCGTCGGCCACCGCCGAGTCTCCGACCCGACTGGCAACATAACCATAAATTGCTGGCGCATATTGACGGTACAGTTGACTGATAGCGGCTTCGTCTCCTCTCTTGGCCCGAGCAACGAGACTGGTTTCCTCTTCAGCACTCAACGCGGTTCCCTCCTTCGATGGCGTAGCTTTCTGGCTGGTGATGAGAATCGATCCTGTAGTCATGATATTTTACCATAGCTCGTTCAATTCACAAGCCTGATAACGTCAGACTGATGCCACGCCCGTGCAAACGAGGGACGCTGGTTGTCGGCCCCAAACAGGGAACGGCCACTCGACAAGATACCCTATTGGAGAGAACGGGCAAGTGCTAGATGGGCCACGATCATTGTGTGCACCGTTTTAATGTATCCAGTACTTGGGTGATCCTGTCACTTGCCATAGGCCTCCTCCTATGGGCCATTCACTATAGTTATACCGTTGCAGAGTGGCAAAAGGTAACGAGCAAGAGGCCCCAGTGTTTCGCACACTGAGGTCCATTCCTGTTACCCTATCATTTCTCCATCAGTTTTCCACACTCTTGCGATATAATGTATAATACAATGCCAGAAACTACAACTCGCAACTCCAGTTTGTGAGGGAGGAGATTCGATGAGGAAACGCAGGGTGTGGTTGATCCTGATCGCGGTGCTGCTGTTGGCCGCCGGGGGCGGCTATGTGGCCTACGACCGTTTTTTCGCCTCAAGGGCCGAGGCCGTTGACGCGCCCCAGATACAAACGACGACGGTGCGCCGGGGCGACCTGGTTATCACCGCTGACGGCTCGGGCGAGTTGATCCCGTCGCAGGAGGTGGAATTGGGTTTTTCTGCGAGCGGCACGCTGGTCGAGATGCTGGTGGAAGTGGGCGACCGGGTCCAGGCTGGCGACGTGCTGGCCCGTCTGGACGCCGCACCCCTGGAGCGGGCGGTGATTCAGGCACAGGCAAACCTGATCAAGGCGCAGAACAATCTGGAGAAGGCCCAAGACCCCTACAGCGAGCTGGACCTGGCCCAGGCCCGGCTGGCTGTAGCCCAGGCGGGGTTGGATCTGGCCGAGGCTCAGGAGAACCTGGAGGAAGTACAGAATCCGTACAGCGATCTTGACAACAACCAGGCCCGATTGGCCGTGGCTCAGGCAGAGGCAGAACTGGCCGATGCCCAGGAAGCGCTGGACGCGCTGCTTAACCCCGACGTGGAGGCCGCCAGGGCGGCTGTGCGCGACGCCGAGGTGGCCCTGGAGAGCGCCAGGAATCAACTGACCGTGGTCGAAAACGACTCGGACAACGCGGCCAGACTGCGCACGCTGGAGGCCGAGCGAAACTGGTACCGCAACAACTATTGGGAAGCCCAGCAGGATTTCGAGAAAGGCAAGATCTCGCAGCAAAAGCTCGACCAGGAATACAGCAACATGCTGGCTGCCGAAGAGCGCTATACCAGCGCCCTGGCTCAGGCCGAATCGTCGCTCATCAGCGCGCAGAACAAGGTCGTCCAGGCCGAGGAGGCGCTGCAGGACGCCCGGGAGAACCTGAACACGCTTCTGAGTGGCCCCAATTCCGTGGACCTGTCACAGGCAGAGAACCGGGTGGCCCAGGCCGAATACAGCCTGGCTCAAGCTCAAGAGGCGCTGGCCGAGATCGAGGCCGGGTCCGATCCTTCAGAGGTGAGCCGTGCCGAGGCCCAGGTGGCCCAGGCGGAGTACAACCTGGCCAAGGCCCAGGAAACGCTGGCTGAGATCGAAGCGGGAGCCGACCCTGACGAGATCGAGGTGGCCCAGGCCGATCTCATCAGCGCCCAGGCGAGCCTGGAAGAGGCCCAGGCCGAACTGGAGGCGGTGATACTGATTGCGCCGTTCACCGGCACTGTCACTTCAGTGGGGGCATCGGCGGGCAACACGGTTTCGTCGAACACGGTCGTGGTCGCCCTGGCCAACCTGGAAGAACCGCGGGTGCTCTTTTGGGTGGAAGAGACAGACCTGACCAGCGTCGCGCCGGGCAACGCGGTGAACGTCGTCTTTGAGGCCCTGCCAGACTACACTTTCCCTGGCGAGATCCTTAGCATAGACCCGGCGTTGGTAAGGGAGGGCAACGTATCAGCCATCCAAGCCCGGGCCAGCATCGATCTCTCTGCGCACCCGGTCAGGCTCCTCTCCGGCATGAACGCCGAGGTCGAGGTCGTGGCGGCGGAAGCGCGCAACGTCCTGCTCGTGCCGGTGGAGGCCTTGCGGGCGCTTGGGCCAGACCAGTATGCCGTCTTTGTGGTGCTGCCTAACGGCGAGTTGGAACTGCGCCCGGTGGAGGTGAGCCTGCAGGACTATGTCAGCGCCGCCATTCTCTCCGGCCTGGAGGCAGGCGAGGTCGTCAGCACCGGCACAGCGGAAAGCTCCAGCACGTCCGGGACCACCACTACCACCGGCCAGTTCCGGCCCCCAGACGACGGCATGATGTTCATCATGCCAGGCCCAGGCGGACAATAGGATCGGAGAGGGGGAGTGAGGGGTGAAACGTGGATCATATCCCACTCATCACTCCTCACAGGAGAGCGCATGACCGAGAATCTCATCGAAATCACAAACCTGGTCAAGGTTTATGGCAAAGGAGAAATCGCCGTTCACGCGCTGCGCGGGGTAGACCTACAGGTGCAGCGAGGCGAGTTCCTGGCCATCATGGGGCCTTCTGGCTCGGGCAAGTCGACGCTGATGAACATCCTGGGCTGCCTGGACCGGCCCACCGACGGCACCTATGTCTTGGATGGAGAGGACGTCAGCCGCTTGCGCAAGCCCCGACTGGCCAGCGTACGCAATCGGCAGATAGGCTTTGTCTTCCAGTCATATAACCTGCTGCCCCGGCTGACGGCAGTCAAGAACGTGATGCTGCCACTGCTCTACAACGGCCACCAAAACCTGTCCGATGCCGAGTGCCACGAGCGCGCGGTCGCCGCGCTGGAGGCGGTGGGGCTGGGCGACCGGGCTCATCACCGGCCCAACGAGCTGTCGGGCGGGCAGCAGCAGCGGGTGGCCATCGCCCGGGCGCTGATCAACAACCCGTCGATCATCCTGGCCGACGAGCCCACCGGCAACCTGGACACGCAATCCAGCCAGGAGATCATTGAGCTCTTGCACCAATTGCATGAGCAGGGGGCGACGATCGTCATGGTCACCCACGAGCCGGGCCTGGCCGAACACGCCGAGCGGGTCATCTTTCTCCGCGATGGGCAGATCGTCTCCGACCAGTTGAACGGTCAAAGGAGGAAGGGAGGGAAGCTATGAGCCTGTGGCGAACCTTTAAAGTGGCCTGGGAGGGGTTGACGCTCAACAAGGCCCGTTCGTTCCTGACGACATTGGGCGTCATCATCGGCGTGGCGGCCGTCATCGTCATGCTGGCCGTCAGTGCTGGGGCGGAGGCCGAGATCGCCGATCAGATCAACTCCTTGGGGGCCAACCTGATCATGGTTATGCCCTCGTTCCAGCGGGGTGGCTTTGGGCCGGGGGCAGGGGGGCGCGGGGGAATGCCGGGTTTGTCGTACGATGACATCAGTGCCATCGCTGAAAACGTGACCGGCATTGACGGCGTCTCGGCGGAGCAAACCACGATGCAGGATGTAAAAGGAAGCGCTGTGCTGGAAGACATTTCCATCGTCGGCACGACCTCCGGCTTTCCCCAGGTGCGCGATTACCAGGTGGCCCTGGGGCGCTTTCTGACCGATGAGGACAACGACCGCACCAACAAGGTGGCCGTGCTGGGTTACGACATCGCTGCAGAGCTCTTTGGCGATTCGGGCACGGGCTTGGGCCAAAAGGTCAAGATCGGCTCGACCAGCTTTACCGTCGTCGGGGTGATGGAAGAAAAAGGCGTGGTGGGCAACGTTGATTACGACGCGCGGATCTACATCCCGCTCACGGTGGTGTTCAAAAGATTCACCAACGCCCGCTTCGGCGGTGATGCAGTGCGCCTCATCTACGTCTCGGCCGAGAGCAAAGACACGATGGAGGGGGTCATGTCGCAGGTGACGACGCTCCTGGCTCAACGGCACGACGTGGAACCCTCGATGCCCGATTTCAGCCTGACGACGCAGGACAGCATCATTGATGCCCGCGCTTCTACGACCGAGGCCTTCCGCAATCTACTGGCCTGGGTAGCGGCCATCTCGCTGGTGGTGGGCGGCATCGGCATTATGAACATCATGCTGGTCAGCGTCACCGAGCGCACGCGCGAGATCGGCCTGCGGCAGGCATTGGGCGCGCGCCCGCGCGACGTGCGGCGCCAATTCCTGTTCGAAGCGGTGACGTTGAGTCTGATCGGTGGCCTGGTGGGCGTCCTGGCCGGGGTGGGCGGCTCGTATCTCTTTAACGAATTAGGCACCATGCGCACCGATCTGGTGCCGGCCTCCATCCCGCTGGCCTTTGCCGCCGCGGCGACGGTGGGCATCTTTTTCGGCTACTACCCGGCCACCAAGGCGGCGCAGTTGGATCCGATTGAGGCGCTGAGGCGGGAGTGAGAAAAGCGCCAATCTGAGAGGATAGTTAACATGATGGTCTACCTGGAGATGGAGACGGCCATTGGCGACGTAGTGGAACTGACCATCGTCCGCGGCGAGAAAGAACTTTCGGTTCCCGTGACGCTGGCTGAACAGCCTTGAGGATAAGATGAGTATGAATGGCTATCGGCGAATACAAATATGCAAGAGGAGAAGATGGATGAAAGCTCGGCATGTGACGCTGGTTTTGATCGTCACAATGATAGTTCTGGCCGGGTGCGGCGGTGAGACGCCTGCGGCGGAGCAAGAGGAGGCCGTGGCTGTAAACGTCGTCGCGGATGAGAGCGACGAATATGTAAGCGCGGCTCTAGATACATCGTATGAAGGGGCGTTGCCGGCGAGCAGCCAACTGGCGCTGGGCACCCTGCGCCTGGAGGGGACGGAGGAGGCCGTCACACCGGAGCAGGCGGCAGCCCTGCTGCCCCTGTGGCAGGCGATTCAAGGAGGAGGGCTACAGAGCAATACGGAGATCAATGCGGTCCTGAAGCAGATCGAAGGCAAAATGACCGCCGAGCAGTTGGCGACCATCGCTGCCATGCAGCTCACTGCGGAAGAGATGCGCACCTGGGCGCAGGAGCAGGGGATAGGCATGGAGTTCTCGCCGGAGGCGTTGGCCACGCGACAGGCCGAGGGCGGTGGCGAGGGTGGCCCTGGACAATTTGGCAACATGAGCGAAGAGGAACGCGAAGCCATGCGCGCCACCATGCAGGCGGGTGGCATGCCTTTTGGCGAACGGGGCAACCTGAGCGAAGAGGAACGGGAGGCCATGCGTGCCACCGCCGAGGCGGGGGGCATGAGCTTTGGCGGCCGCGGATTCAGAGGTGGGGCGGGGCAGGTCGGCTTTCTGGCCCAGCCGCTGATCGAGCTGTTGACCCAGCGGGCAGCGGAGTGATCTGACAGCGCCAGTGCCAGTAGCGGCGGCGACCTGGCCATGATTCGGACGGAAAAACGGAGTGCTAGATGCGTAGAGTTGTTGTTAGCCTTGTGGCACAGCGAGACACAGTCAAATGGATGCTCCTGATATTCGGACTTCTCAGTTTGTCAGCCTGCGGTGGTAGCCAAGCGGCAGAGTTGGCGCCATCGAACTCGGTAGCAGGCGAGGCCACCCCTGCGCCCACATTGGCCAAAGTCGACGAAACCATCACCGTAACTGCCTCTCCAACAGTGAGGCCGACCAACACCCCCACCTTCACGCCGACCCCGTCTCCCACGCCCTCGCCAACCCACACCCTGACGCCGACACCAACGGACACCCCTACGCCGACTCCCACTCCGGTCCCAACGAATACGCCTACGCCTACGCCGACCCCCACGCCGCTGCACCCTCTGGCGATTGAAAGGATGCGCCAGCAGGCGTACCCCGGCAGCGAGATTACGATTGAGGAGACGCTCGAGCCCGGCAGCAATTACGACCGCTACCTCGCCTCCTACCTGTCCGAGGGCCTGAAAATCTATGCCCTGCTGACCGTGCCGCGAGGTGAGAAACCGGAAAACGGCTGGCCGGCCATCATCTTTAATCACGGCTACATTCCCCCCGACCAGTACCGCACCACCGAGCGCTACGTGGCTTACGTCGATGGCTTTGCCCGCAACGGTTACATCGTTTTTCGCTCGGATTACCGGGGACACGGCAACTCTGAAGGCGAGGCGATCAGCAGCTCCAGATCGCCGGCCTATACGATCGACGTGCTGAACGCCGTCGCGGCGGTCAAGGGCTTTCCCGACGCCGACCCTGACCGGATCGGCATGTGGGGCCATTCGATGGGCGGCGGCATTACGCTGCGCGTCATGGTCACCACGTCGGACATCAAGGCCGGTGTTATCTGGGCCGGGACGGTGGCATCGTATCCTGATCTGTTCGAACGGTGGCGCCGTCCAAGCGATAGTGGCGACAACCCTGCCCCAACGCCGGATCCTAGCAGCCGGCGTTGGCGTTGGCGGCAAGAGATGCTGGAAACATACGGCTCTCCTGAAGAAAACCCCGAGTTTTGGGCCTCGATCTCTCCCAACTCTTACCTGGACGACCTATCGGGACCCATTCAGCTCCACCACGGCACCGCCGATACCTCGGTTCCCGTGGGGTATTCTGAAACGCTGGAAGCCCAAATTCAGGCGGTGGGCAAGCCGGTTGAACTGTTTACTTATGAAGGTGACAACCACAATATCTCTGTCAATTTCAGCACGGCGATGGCACGCTCAATTCAGTTTTTTGACACTCATGTAAAGGGAACGGACGGCACCTAGCAGGCCGGTTCGAGCAGTCTGTGTAAAGGTCAAGTAAACCGGTCCCGCTACGCATTTTGAGTGTCACATTTCGGCAGAATCTGTCGTTATTGCCCCTCCTGCCAACCTGACAAAAGCCCGCAGAGAGCGCAGAGTTTCCGAGTTTCTTGGCGCTCTCGACGGGCTTTTGCACGAAAATGCTCTTCCTCCCTTCCGCCAATACCCTTTCCAATTGTATCACACAAGCATAGGGCTGTGGTAAATAACTGGGCGAGGTGACGCCCAATTCCACAAAACTTCCATCGGTCCTCCACCAGATTTCCATACTCTTGCGCTATAATTCAACTGTGTGTTGAGCCGCCGAGACAACAACTGTGCTAGAGTTGGGTGCAGGGGAAGCGTGACGAACCCAGTACGGATGGCTTGGCGAATCGAGGAAGGACGCACAAACACCGATGAGCGACATCAGCAGCGTTATCCGCAAATTCAACCGCTTCGAACTCAAATACCTGATCACCCTGCAACAGGCCGAGTTATTCAAATCTGCGCTGCGCGCGTATCTAGTTCCTGACGAGCACGGCGACAACGACGGGCGCTATGCGCTGGCCAGCCTGTATTACGACTCACCTAACCTCCGCTGCTACTGGGAGAAGGTGGACGGGGTCAAGTTCCGCCGCAAACTGCGCATCCGCCGTTACGAAACGGGCGAGGTGCTCACGGAAGACACATCTGTCTTTCTCGAGATCAAGCAACGGATTGACCGCGTCACCCAAAAGCGTCGCGCCATCCTGCCGTACAGTGAAGCCCTGCGTCTGTGCAACGACCGCCAGATCCCCGACTATGCGCCCAACGATAAGGCTGTCATTGAAGAGATTTACGTTTTCCTATGGCGGTACAACCTGCGCCCGGCAAGCATTGTTCGCTATGACCGCCAGGCCTTCATCGGCACGGATTATGACATCGGGCTGCGTGTGACATTCGATACCTCGTTATCATTCCAATGCCACCCATTACATTTGCACGAACAGCCATCTGGCCTGCCGATGTTGCCTGCAAACCTTGTTGTGATGGAAATCAAAGTCAACGAACGCATCCCCTATTGGCTAACTGAAATGATTGCGGCACATAACCTGCAATTGGTCCGGATCAGTAAATACTGTCGTAGCATCGAGGCAGCCCAGAACATGCCATCAGCACAATGGCGCAATCTTGCGGCTGAATCTTCTCGAGAGGTACTTTCTTCATCCTTTTCCGTTTTCAGCACACTGGAACAGAAAATAGGGATCAGAAGGCAATAAGAACAAAAAGAGGAGGTCTCTCATGGATATTTTCAACGTTCAAGATTTGACCAGTGAATTTTCGGTCATGGACATGGTTTTGGTGATGGTTCTCAGTTTCGTGTTGAGCGCCTTCATCGGCTGGATTTACAAGATCACCCATCGCGGCACATCGTACACCCAGAGTTTTGTCTTCACCCTGGTGCTGAACGGCATGATCGTGGCCCTGGTGATGCTAATCGTCGGCTCGGACATCGCCCGTGCCTTCTCGCTGGTGGGTGCGCTGTCCATCATCCGCTTCCGTAATGCAGTCAAAGAAACGCGGGATGTAGGGTTCATCTTTTTCACAATGGCAATCGGTATGGCGGTTGGCACCCGGTTCTACCTGCTGGCCGTGGTTGCAGCCGTCGTCATCAGCCTGGTAATTTTATTGATGACCCGCTTCAACTGGTATGCGCGCGAGATGTCCAGCCAGATTTTGCGCATCCAAATCCCCGACGGTGTACCCTTTGACACGCTGTTTGACAGGGCCTTTGTCAGATACACCAGTACTTCGGAACTCATCAGCGTGGACTCTGTTCACAGCGGTATGATGACAGAACTGACCTACAGCATCGGCATGAAAAAGTCCAACCAGATTCAGGAATTTATCGCCGAGATCAAGAACCTGAACGGAGACAACAAGGTCACGCTGATCGCCGGATATAACGGCACGGATCTGTAACCTCAAAAACCTTTGGGGTCTGATCGGAGGAAAACATGAGCCTAAAATTCAAACGCAACTACCCCATTATCCTTTGGTTAATTGCCACCCTGTCTTTCCTGGCCATCGCCATGGGCGGTCAACCCATCATCGCCTACACCATAAAGTAGGAGATTAAGTTGATATGAAAAAACTAATTGCTTTAGTCCTGCTGGCAACTCTTATCTTTACGCTCGCCGCTTGTTCCGGTGGTGCAGTTGAGACCATTGATGTTGGATCCGCTTCTCGATCGGCGACCGGGCCTGGAGAGGAAGCTGGAGCAGCCGATCTTCCACAACAAAATTCAGAGATTACATCCAGTCCCATTTCGGTGGAGTACGATCGTGATGATCTGGATTCTAGCGCGAGCAGTGCCGATATAGCCTACATAGAATTGGATGGCGATTCGATCACCTTCGAGGGAAGCGGCGCCACGGTGAACGGCAATATCATCACCATCACGTCTGCCGGTATGTACAGCATCAGCGGCACCTTGAACGATGGACAGGTCATCGTGGATACGCAGGATGCGGAAACGGTGGTGCTTGTGCTGAACGGCGCGGATATCGCATCTTCCACCAGCGCTCCCATTTACGTTAGCAATGCGGAAAAAACTGTGATTACCTTAGCCGACGGCACAGAAAATTACGTCACCGACGGGGTCTCTTATATCTTTGAAGGTGCAGAAGATGAGCCCAATGCGACGGTTTTCAGTAAAGACGATCTCACTATTAACGGCAACGGCTCACTAACCGTCAATGCAAACTATAACAACGGCATTGCCAGCAAAGACGATCTCAAGATTGCTGGCGGCAACATCACCATAACCGCCGTGAACGATGGCATCAAGGGCCGGGATTCGATTGCCGTCAGGGATGGAACGATCACCATCAACGCCGGCGGCGATGGGATGCAAGCCAACAATGACAAAGATGCAAAAAAGGGCTACGTTGCCATCGAAGGCGGCACGCTTAGCATCACATCCGGCCTGGACGGCATTCAGGCAGAAACCAGCCTGCTGGTCAGCGGCGGTGAGATCACCATCACCACAGGCGGCGGCAGCATCGAAAGCAGCAGCAGTTGGGGAGGTTTTGGCGGACGCGGGATGGGAGGCAATCCTAATAAGACGGACGAGAGCGCCAAAGGATTGAAAGCTGGGGTAGACCTCGCCATCGCGGACGGCGTGATCCAGATCAGTTCCCTGGATGATGCCATCCACTCGAATGACAGCATCACCATCAACGGCGGCGATATTCTGCTTGCCTCCGGAGATGATGGCATTCATGCCGACACAGCCCTGACGATCAACGGCGGGGAGGTCAATATTACTCAATCCTATGAGGGACTTGAGAGCGTGGTCATTACGATCAACAACGGCACGATCTATCTGGTTGCCAGCGACGACGGAATCAACGCCTCCAGCGGCAGTGGTGACGCAGGCGGTGGACAGCCAATGCCGGGTCAAGCGCTAGGCGGATTCGAAGCGGGCGATAACTACCTGTACATCAACGGCGGGTATCTCGCCATTGACGCCAACGGTGACGGGATTGACGCCAATGGGCCAATTGATATGACCGGGGGCGTGGTTCTGGTCAACGGGCCGACAGCCAACAACAACGGGCATCTGGACTATAGAGGTGCATTCAATATTACCGGCGGCTTTCTGGTTGCAGCGGGCAGTTCCGGTATGGCGCAGGCCCCCAGCACCACTTCAACCCAGTATTCGGTAATGCACAACTTTGCATCGGTGCAGGCTGCCGGGACGATGGTGCACATCGAAACCGAAGCGGGTGAAGGTATTCTCACCTTTGTGCCAACGAAGGAATACCAATCGGTGCTGTTGTCCTCGGCCGAACTAGAAAACGGTGCCACCTATACGGTTTACGCCGGTGGCAATTCAACTGGAACCGTTACCGATGGTCTATATTCTGGTGGAACTTATACTGCCGGCACTCGAGTTACCAGCTTTACCATTTCAAGTATGGTAACCGGTGCAGGCTCATATGGCGGCGGTTTCCCCGGCGGCGGCAGGCGACGCCCTTGACCGTGTTCGTCCCCATCTTTATCCGTCGGCGAACACGCGAGAAACTAGAGATGCTGATCCGATCCCAACGAATACGCCTACACCTACGCCGACCCCCATAGGGCAATCGCAAAGTACTAGGGTCTTCCCACAACCACAGGGTTTCAAGCGCTTTCCCAGGGCAAGTTTCCCACAAAAGGGTTGGTTTTGCCCTTCTGCTCCCACCCTGTGGGCAATTTTGCCGAAAATGCGATTGCCCTACCGACCCCCACGCCGCTGCACCCTCTGGCGATTGAGAGGATGCGCCAGCAGGCGTATCCCGACAGCCAGCTTACCTATCTGAACCGAACGGGACACTTGAGCGAGGGTGCACCATCGCTGCTTGACCTGGTCAAGCTCGCCGGCGCAACCACGATGGCCCCCACTAGGACGTTGGCAGATGGGGTGGCAACGACAGCGATGGCCTTGGCCCACAGGCAAGCCTAAAGTTGGTGGAATCCCTTCCCTACTACCTCAAAGCATTCAGCCGGACTGCGGCTATTTTCCGGTAGACTTTTCCCGGGGGCATCACCTTGCCTCCCACCGTCAACAGCGCCTCCACTCGGATGCCGAACAGCCGCTCGTTCTCCTGTAGGTGGGGATGGATCAATGCCCAGTCGGCTTCTGTCAAGGGGACGAAGGCCCCACCGTTGAGTTGATCCTCCACCAATAGGTGGTACGGATCGCGCACATAGATGGCGCCACCCGAGGCCAGCGAGAAGAGGTTGCCGCCAGGGTAGGGCGTCGGCTCAGGCACCATCTGCCCGTGAGCGTCAAACCCTACGCCGTTGAGGATGACGAATCCGCCGCCGGTTAGCGGATCGCCGGCCATGAACGACTCGGCCAGGTAGTCCAGGCAGGTGCCATTGATCACCACGCGGGGGCTACCGACGGCGTTGATGAGCGGTCTGCCGGCGGCGTTACCCAGCACGTAGGCCTCGCCCCCTTTCGCGCCGTACAGAAAAGTTTGCCCCACGTCGCCGTGAATGACCAACTTGCCTGCCTTGAGGATTTGACCCACCTGGTCTTGAGCGCTGCCGTGAACGTGTACCTCGGCTCCTTGCAGGCCAGAGCCCAGGTAGTCGCCGCTGGAGCCGTAGACGTCAATGTGGATGCCTGCGCTGCTCGGCCCCAACCCGCAGCCACAGAAGCGTCCGCCACGCCAGTTGTAGGTCACGAACTGCCGCCAGCCCAGCTCTGCCGCTTCGACGATAAGCCGCGCTGCGGAGTCATCCCCCTCAGGCGGGAATTCGGCAGCGTCCAACACCAATGTCTCCTCGCCCACGCTCGGTGCCCGCAGCGCCGAGCGCGTTGCCCAGTCCACGCGGCATTGACGACTCGCTCCCGGTGTGGCCAGGGATGTGGCACCGTCAAAAATGAGGTGTAGTGTCCGATCCACCAGAGCCAGCACCGAGGCCCGCCGCTTGGCACCAGGGTCGTAGTGTCGATCTCGCAGCCGGGTGAGCAGCCCTACGGCGAAGGACCATGCTTCACCCCCCTCGCCAGCCAGCGCGATCATTTGACGGCAGAACCAGGTCACCTCCCTGTAGCTCCAGGCCTGCATCTCCCGAAACAGCCAGCGCCAGGCTTCATCCACCCCTTCCGATCCGGCGACGGCCCACTCCCTGGGTTCAGAAGTTACCCACGTCAGCCGGGGCGCGGTCTGCGTCACCGTGCTAGGGTTGTTGTGCAATTGGTCCAGCGGTGTCGTTACGCGCTCCCCAAACTTGTCTGTAACAATCAGTTCCTTCCCCCATCCATTTTCCTGAACTGTGAAGAGAAACGCTCCCCCATCCGTGTGGCTCCCCCCACGCGCATTCCAGTAGCGGTCGGCCACGGGGCAGATCCGCTCGTCTTCGGCGGCTAGGCTCTCCAGAGTGGCGTCGATGGCCTGCTTCTCCGAGGCGATCAACCCCACCTGCAGCTTGCCCTCGTGCAGGGCAAAGACCTGGGGCCGCAACATGGAGGTGTCGGTGATGCCCAGAAGTTGCCACTGCCCTTCATCTGGACGGCCACGGGCGATGATGAAGAACCAAGGACCATCGGGCGCGGCGTGCAGGTGCGTCGCTTGTATCGCCTTGTAGAGGCGCTGCTTCTCTGGGGACAGCAGCTCAAAATCGCGCTCGGCGGTAGGGGCCAGCGCCTCAATGGTCACCTCCAAGGGGTAGCCGTATACACGGTCCAGCAGGTCGAAGAGGAGCACGCTGACTTCGGTGTCGGTCAGAAAGAGGGGCGCAATGTTGCGCTGCCGCAGGTAGGTCGCCACGGCATGATAGTTGGCAAAGTCGCCGTTGTGCACCAGTGCTTCGTTAAGGCCGATGAAGGGATGCGCGCCGCCGGGATGCCACACCCGCCCCTTGGTCGGATATCGCTGGTGGGCGATCCAGACGTGCGCTTTCAGGTCTTCCAATTGGTAGTAGGCCGCCGCCTGCTCGGCATAGCCGACGATCTTGAAGACCATCAAGTCGCGTCCGTTAGAGAGGACAAAGGCCCGTTTCCTACCCAGGCTGGCGTAGAAGCGCTGGTTTAGCCGGAAGCTGTTGCGATAGACGAACTCGTCCTCGACTTGGCGGGCATCCAGACCCTCCAGGTCGTTTTCGGCGGCAAAGCGGACCAGGGCATCGGCCTTGGCCCGGACGAAATAACGCACGACATCTGGCGGCTCTGCCTCCAAACCAGGCACCTGGCGATGGTCGTCCAAGGTGCGGACGGCGCAAGCCTGCAGCACATCGTAGTGGGGCAGAATCGCGTCCCGCTCCACCTCGGGGCGGGCGTCGGCGTCCAGATAGGCAATCTGGAGCAATGTCGCCTCCCGCAGCACCTTCGGCGATACGCCCATCTGTGCTGGCGAGAGACCAGCCGCAGCCAGCCCGCCTCCCTTGCCATTGCCCCGGTTGTGCATTTGCCGCGCCGGCGCAATCAGGTGCCGCCCAGCCACCGGCACCGATGTCGCCAGTCCGACGACGCCGCATCCGCCCTCCTCTGCCACCTTGCGCATCGGCATGGGCGGAAGCCCTGCCATCAAGCCTTTTCGTGAAGCGATAATTCGTTCGGCGATGGCGTTCATAAAGTGACTCCTTTGTGTAATTCGTGATGTGCGAAGCGTGAGTGACTCTCACGCATCACGAATCACAAATCACGCCAGATAGACCAGCAGATCCGTCCGCCCTCGCAATCCTCGCACACTCCCCAGACCCAGGCATTGCAGGATCTCCGCCAACTGAATCCGCCACGAGGCGTACAGGTTGGCGATGCGCTGCCCGCCCTCCAGCGGGTCCACCTGCTTGGCCAGCTCCGGGTCGGTGGTGGCGATGCCAAAGGGGCAGCCCCGGTCCCGCTCGCAAGTACCCAAGCGCACGCAGCCCAGAGCGATGAGGTCCGCCGTGCCGATGATGCAGCCGTCGGCGCCCAGGGCGATGGCCTTGGCAATGTCGTAAGCAGTGCGCACGCCGCCCGAGGCCATGACCACCATCTCGTCGCGGATCCCTTCCTCCTCCAAGAAGCGGTGGACCTTAGGGATGGCGTACTCGAGAGGCATGGCGATATTCTTTTTGGCGACCTCGGGCGCGGCACCGGTACCACCGTAGGCGCCATCCAGGTGGACGATGTGCACCCCGGCGTAGTAACTCCCTACGGCCACCATGTCTACGTCGGTGGGCGTGGACACCTTGACGGAGATCAGCGCCCGAGGGTTGACGGTTTTTATCCAGTCTACGTGCTTTTTGTGGTCCTCCACCGAGTAGACGCTGTGGAAGGGAAAGGGCGAAAAAAGACTGGTGCTTTCCACCGCCTCGCGCATGGCGGCCACGGCAGGGGTCACCTTGCTGCCCAGCAGGTGCCCACCCAGGCCGGGCTTGGCCCCCTGAGCGTACTTGAACTCGACGATGCGCGCCCGCTGGATGGTGTCCTCCCGAACGCCGAATAGTCCCGTCGCCACCTGGGTGATGATGTGATCGGCGTAGGGGATCAACTCGTCGGGATAGCCGCCCTCGCCGGTGGAGGTGAACGAGTCCCAGTGTTTTGCCGCCCAGGCCCTTGCGATCATCGTCTGTAGACTGATGGAGCCGAAAGACATGCCCGCGCCGTACCAGGGGTGCGCGATCCGGATGCGGGGGCGGGTAGGGTCGCGGCGATTCAGGTCGAGGGTGAGGTTGGGAATCGGAGAATCGGAGAATTGGGGAATCGGGGCTTTCCCGAGCTCAAAGGAGAAGCGCATCCGGTCGAAGCCACCGCCGGAGCGACCGACGCGGTATTCCAGATCCGATGTGGGCGGCTGGCCGGTACGGGCCTGCTCCGCCGTAGCGAGGATGAGGGCGGTCGGCCAGCGGAGATCGCCCTCTAGCTCGCCGTCGCCGGGCTTCGGGGGTGCAGCCGCCGGATGATCGGGTACGATGCGCTCGAACAGCGAGCGGAACTCTTTCTCTTCCTCCGACTGAAAGATGGTACGCCCCAGTTCACCCCGCAGGCGACAGACCTCGCGCATGCCCATCGCACCCAACACCTCCAGCAACTGGTCACGCCAGGCGGCCATCAGGTTGACGATGCGTTGCGTGCCCCATTCGAGGTCGACCTCCTCGTCCTCCACGGGGCAGGGAAAGCGCACGTCAGCCCACAGTGCACAGCCCAGAGCGACCTGCAGGATCAGGTCCACGGCCACGGCATCGGCTCCGCAGACCATGGCCTTGGGCACGTGCTCTGCCGCGGCGATGCCCCCGCTGGCAACCAGCGTCACTTGGTCGCGCAGGTTGGTCGCTACCAGTCGGTGGTGCACCTCTTGCAGGGCGTCGGCGACAAAGCGCGGTTCGTCGCCATCTAACTCGTAGCCAACGGGCTCGCAGCCCGCCTCGTCGGCGTACAGGTGAATCACCCCCACGCCGGAAGCAGCCAGGCACTCGACCAGGTCGGCGCAGTCCGGCCCGAAGGGCAGCCTAAAGGCAATGACTGCAGAGGGGTTGACCGCCCGCATCCGATCCGCCAGGCCACGCGCGGCCTGCAGATCGCCGCTTTTTTGGGGTTCGATCTCCACCAGCCGGGCGGCCCTCACCCAGGGTATACTCACGTCATCGCCTGGCCTGAGCACGGGGGCCACGGCTCCGGCATACTCGACCAATGCCTCTGTCCAATCCCCGGCCCGGACCAGCGCAAAGGTGCCAAGCTGATGGGCAGCACGGACGATTGCCGTCTGGGCGCCCTTGTCTGGTAGTGGCATCGGTAGGGGATCGAACAGTACTGGGATTGGGACCTCGATCTGTGGCGGGAGCGCCGACGCCAGCTTGCCCGCTGCGTCGAACGCTAAAGCCCAAGGGCGTCGGCCCAGGACGACGGCGGTGGAGATGTACTCTCGACCGTGGATGCCGTCGCGGGTGGGGCGGACGATTTCGGACATGTCGAGCCAGATGGCGTCGAACCCCGGCCCGGCGAATGCGCCGCCGTAGCCAGCGCCAGAGATCGGGATGCGACCGGTCTCGGCTTGGTACCAGGTCTGGGTGATGATTTCTGCCGTCCAATGGACGTCGCCACCGCGCCGCCCCTGCTCAAAGGGCGCGTGGCCATACTTGACATAGTCGTCCCCTTCGCCCAGGCGGAACTTGGCCGGGTACGCAAAGTTGGCTGGTGCCGGCTGCGTATGGATGTGATAGCGTGTGCTCATCTGCTCTCCTACGATATGTTCGCTGATTGGCACTCAAGTCCCGTCCGAAAACAGAAAAGCCCTCAGCACAGAACCTGCTGGGTTCTGTGCCAAGGGCTTCGCGGCCCAATGTCTTTAGTTGCTGGCTGCTTGAGCTTCAGCGCATGCCGGGCTCAAAGCACGGCAAGTATACCACAGAGCGATGGAAAGGTCAAATAGTGCTGTGTGAAATCAGCGCTCTGCCCCTTCCAACAGCCCGGCCAAGCCGCGCCTGATCTTTTCGGCGTGCATGGCTCTTTCGTCAACGGTCATCAACTGGCGGCGGGTGGTGTAAAAGTCATCGCCCCGGTAGCGCGGCGTCACGTGCAGATGATAATGCCATACGTCCTGGTTGCCTGCTGGCTCGTTGTGCTGGCGGGTCGATACGCCGTCACAGCCGTACGCCATTTTCATGGCAATGGCTACCATCCTGGCGACCCGGTGAATGTCGGCGGCATAATCCACGGGCAGGTCGTAGATATTCTCAAAATGCTCATTGGGGACAATGAGGACATTCCCGTGGTTGTTTGGCCATTGGTGCGAGCCGATCAAGGCTGTAACCCTGCCGTCCTGGTAGACGATGTCGCTCTGGACCGAAAGGACATGCTCGTTCTCGATCCCCTGTATGAGCAAGCAGAACGGGCAAAGGTACTGGTCGGGCGCGTGGCTGTACATCGGTGTCTCTCAGGCTTCGAGGCAGACCGCTTCGGCTACCTGGCGCATGGTCCGGCGCTCACGGCGGGCACGGTGCTGGATCTTGAGGAAGGCTTCATGCTCGGCGAGACCTTCACGCTGCATGAGCAAGTGCTTGGCTCTAGCCACGACCGCGCGGGACTCCAGGGCTTCCCGTCGGTCGGCAGCTTCCTGGCGCAGGGCCTGCCACTCGGAGAAACGGGCCGCTGCCAGCTCGATGGTTGCGGCCAGGTCTGCCTCGCGGATAGGTTTGAGCAGGTAGGCCTGCACGGTCTCGGTCGCCGCCGCTCGCTCGACCAGATCGCGCTCGCTGTAGGCGGTGAGCATCACCACCGGCAGGGGGCACTGTCCAGCAATCGCTTCGGCGACGGCCAGGCCATCCATCCCCGGCATCTTGATGTCCAGGATGGCCAGGTCGGGCCGGGTCTCACAGGCCAGCCGGAGAGCTGCGACGCCGTCCGCGGCCGCACCCGCAATGGTATGGCCCATCTCGTGCAGCATGGTTCGCAGTCCCATGCGGGTGAGGGCCTCGTCGTCGGCGATGAGCACGCGCATGGTCAGTCTCCATTCCCCAGTGGGATGGTAATGCGGGCGGTAGTACCGCCGTTCCCGGTCAGCGAACACTCGCCGTGCAGGTCTTCGCAGACCAGCGTTTCGACGATCTCCAATCCCAACTGCTGGGAAGAACTTTCGGACAGGCCCACCCCGTCATCTCGCACCTCGATCACCAGATCGTCAGATGTGCGCTGCAGGAGGACGTCAACGCGCCCCTCTGTCCGTCCCGGGAAGGCGTGCTCGAAGGCGTTCTGGATCAGCTCGTTTACCGCCAGAGCCAGTGAGGTGGCAGCCTGCGATGGCAGGGCTATCTCGTCGCCTTCCACGGCAACCTCGACCGCCAGGTCGGGGCGGCGCATGTTGTGAGCCACGGCCCGCCCTACCCGGGTCAACACGTCCTTGACGTCCACTAGCCGAAACCCGCGCTGCGACAGCACCTCGTGAACAGCGGCGATGCTCAGGATGCGGTTGACACTTTCGTGTAGTATCTCCCGCGCCGAGACCTCGCGGTCGCCGCTCATTTGCAGGCGGAGAACCATGGCTACGTTTTGCAGGTTGTTCTTGATGCGGTGGTGCATCTCGCGCACGACGGCAGCGTTGGTCACCAGGCGGGCGTTTTCGATGACCAGGGCCGTCTGATTGGCCAGCGTGGAGAAAAGGGCAACCTCGTCGTCGGTGAAACGATGGGGTTTAGCAGTGTAGCAATTGAATACGCCGATCACCCGGTCACGAACCGTGAGTGGGACGCAAAGCAGCGAGCACAACCCTACCTGCCGGGCGACGTCGGTGTCGCGGTAACGGGCGTCGGCACTGACGTCGAGCACGGACAGGAGTTGGCCGGTCTGTGCTACCAGGCCGACGATCCCTTCCCCAACCTTCAGCGATGGTTTTTCCCGGTAGGCCGGGCTGAGATGTTGAGTCGCCCGCAAGACCAACTCGCCAGTGGCTTCGTCCAGCAGCATCAGCGAGCAGAGTCGGGCTTTCATAACTTGGGCGGCCATCTCGACCACGATCTCCAACATCTCGTCCAGGTAGCGGGGGGAGGTGATGGTCTCACTGACTTCGGCCAGGGCGGAGAGTTCAGCGATCTGGCGCTGCATCCCTTCGTAGAGCACGGCTTTCTCGAGTGCTCCGGCGGCCAGATCGGCGATGAGGCCCAGCAGCTCTACCTCGTCATCGGTGAACTCGTAGTCGGTCCGCGTCTGAACGTTCATGGCCCCGATGACGCGGCCCTGATTGACCAGCGGCACAGCAAGCAGCGATTGAAATCGTGTCTCCTCCGTCTCAGGCAGAAACTTGAACCGAGGGTCGCGGGCGGCATCGGCCACAGCGACCGGTTGACCTTCCTGAGCCGCCCAACCTGTGAGCCCCTCACCCAGCCGGAGCCGTGCCAGGCCCACCGCCTTAGCCGCCAGGCCGGTGGTGGCTTTGAGCATCAGGCACTCACCGTCTTCGTCCAGCAGGTAGATGGAGCAGGAGTCCATGCCCATGACGTCCGCCGTACGCTGGGTGATCAGGTCCAGCGTGGTCTCTAGCTCCCAGGCCGTATTGATCGCCCGGCCGATTTCGCGCAGGGCGGCCAGTTGAGCCGTTTTCTGTTGCAACTGGCGTTCAAGTTCTAGCATCGTGGTAGCGGTTCGTAATCGGCAGCCGCCGGTCCTTGCCAAGGGCACGGGGCGTGATGCGCACGCCCAGCGGGGCCTGGCGGCGCTTGTACTCGGCGCGGTCCACCATGCTGAGCACCTCGGATACAGTGTCCGCTTCAAAGCCCAACGCGACGATTTCCTCCAGCCTGCGGTCTTCTTCCACGTACGCGTGCAGGATCGGGTCGAGCACGCGATACGGCGGCAGGCTGTCCTCGTCCTTCTGGTCGGGACGCAACTCGGCGGTGGGTGCTTTGTCCAAGATGCGCTGTGGGATGACAGGGTGACCCGCGCGGGTGTTGACATGTTCGGCCAGCTCGTAGACCAGCATCTTGGGCACGTCCTTGATCACGGCAAAGCCGCCGGCCATGTCGCCGTAGAGAGTGGCATACCCCACGCTCATCTCGCTCTTGTTGCCGGTGGTCAGCACCAGCGAGCCAAACTTGTTGGACAGGGCCATCAGGATGTTGCCTCGGATACGAGCTTGGATGTTCTCCTCGGTCACATCATGGTCGAGCCCGGCAAAAGGCTCGGCCAGCATATCCAGGTAGGCCTGGAACGTCTGGTCAATGGGTACGGTGAGGAAACGAATGCCGAGATTCTCGGCCAGTCGGGTTGCATCCTCGCGGCTTTCGACCGACGAGTAGCGGGAAGGCATGAACACGCCGACGACATTCTCGGGGCCAAGGGCATCGGCGGCGATGGCGGCGGTCAACGCCGAATCGATGCCGCCCGATAGCCCGATGACGGCCTCGCGGAAGCCGTTCTTACGCACGTATTCGCCAGTGCCCAGCACGAGTGCCTGGTAGATCTCGGCAGCCGGTTCCAGCATGGGGATGACCGACGGCGGGGCGGCGGGGTGCACGAGCCGGGCGTCGATCGGCGTCAGTGCAACTCGTTGCACGGTTTCGACTGCCTGGCGCACCCGCTCTTTGCGTCGTCGGGGATCGTGGAGTTGCTGCCGAAAAACGGCTGCCAGATCCAGATCAGTGACCAGCAGATCCTCGGCGAACTGCTTGGCTCGGGCGACGAGTTCTCCCCGCTCGTCGAAGACTGCGCTCCCACCGTCAAAGACCAGTTCGTCCTGCCCGCCGACCATATTGCAGAAGGCGAGACAGACGACGTTGTCAGCAGCACGGGTAGCCAGCATTCTCTCCCGGGCTGTGCCCTTACCAGCATGGTAGGGCGAGGCAGAGATGTTGACCACCAACTGTGCTCCGACCAGCCCCTGGAGTCTGGTGGGTCCGGCCGGGTACCAGATGTCTTCGCAGATGTTAATACCGACGGTCATCTCCCCAAGGGAAAAGACGAGGGGGCGCTCTCCGGCCCGGAAGTACCGGTCCTCGTCAAACACGGCATAGTTGGGCAGATACGCCTTGTGGTACACAGCCGCCACTCTACCTTCGTGGAGCACGGCAGCAGCATTGTAGAGATCGTCCGTCCGGTCCACAAAGCCCACAATCGCGGTGATACCGCTCGTCAGCCCAGCGATCCGCTTCAGACAGTCGAGGTTGGCCGTGACAAAGCTGAATTTAAGAAGCAAATCCTCGGGTGGATAGCCCGGCACGACCAGTTCAGGGAAGGCGACGATGTCGGCTTGCAGCTCCCTGGCCCGGGCGATCTGGTCCCGGATCTTTTGCTCGTTGCCGGCCAGATCCCCTACCGTAGGGTTGATCTGGGCCAGTGCTACGCGTACTGTAGACACAAATGGTGCCTCCGTAGTGTAACCATTCGAGCGAGCTCGGCAGAAAGGAATGGTTGCTGCTCTGCGGATGTGCTCAACCTTCTCCTTCCGACGGTATTATACCACATCCCCCTAGTGCACACCACATGGTGTACAGTCTCCAATCTGTACGAGGTATTGGTATTCAACCCTGAGCCATACTTTAGCGCCACCGCCGGCGTCTCGGCGGAGCAAACCACGATCCAGGATGTAAAAGGAAGCGAGGGGATAGGCAGGGGCTTTTCGCCGGAGGCCGTGGCCGCGGACCGGGTCGCTGGCGGCGGCAAGGGAGGACAGGGCGCGAACCTGAGCGAAGAGGAGCGGGCGGCCAGGCGCGCCACATGACTATAGCCATTCTGGACGAATCGAGTATAATAGTCGAGGGTGTGCGTCGCGTGGTGGCGGGCATCGAGGCTTTTGAAAACGCCGACGATTTCCCATTTTACGAGCGCATCATCGGCGTGTGGCAGCGCACCGGCGCCGAGATGGCGCACGAACTGGGCGGATCGGTCGAATAAGGAGGGTGGGATGGGACAAGATAAGCCTCTCTTTGGCAAGGTGGCGCTGATCACGGGTGCGGGCTCGAACATCGGCCGGGGCATCGCGTTAGGGTATGCTGCGGCGGGCGCGATGGTTGGTTGTGCCGGGCGCACGCTCTCCACGCTGGAAGAGACGGTCGAGTTGATCGGGGCTGTCGGCGGACGCGGCCTTGCCGTGCAGGCCGACGTCACGCAGATCGACCAGGTCGAGCGCATGATTGAGGTCGCGGTTGAGACTTTTGGTGGATTGGACATCCTGGTGGTCAATGCCGGGGGCTTGCGCGGGCAGGGGGCCATCGAAACGTACAGTCACGAGTTATGGCTGGCGACGATCGACGTCAATCTCAACGGCGCGTTCTACTGTGCACAAAAGGCTATCCCGCATCTCAAGGCACGCGGGGGCGGCAAGATCATCACCATCGGTTCCGGCATCGGTCACACGGGCACTTTTCCATTGGCTGCTTATGCCTGTGCCAAGGCCGGCCTGTGGATGTTGACCCGGATGCTGGCCAAGGAATTGATGCCCTATCACATCGCCGTCAATGAACTGATCCCCGGGCCCGTACACAAAGAGACGCGCCTGCCCAAGAATCTGCTCAACCCCGAGACGTGGTCGGACAACGAGTGGATCAAATCGCCGGAGGATGTGGTGCCGTTGGCACTGTTCCTGGCGACACAGCCGGACAGCGGTCCGACGGGTCAAAGTTTTAGCTTGATGCGACGGGAGACGTGAGGGGCGTCTTTCTCTTTTCGCGCGCCGGCCTGAACGCGGCGCGCGACGAGGCTCTGGTCAGCATGGGCTATTACTGCGGCAGCCTGTGCGCGAACGGCGGGGTGTTTCTGATGGTCAAAGAGGATGGCGTCTGGAAGGTCAAGCAAGAGCTAGTGATGTGGGAGGCATAACCAGGGTCAACGGCCCCCAACAGGAGCAAAACCCCT
>Ga0180437_10003019_pt1 | contig 25687 bp, 26 predicted proteins | sample SS_ome_4_FD_132410 | JGI IMG/M metagenome (GOLD analysis project Ga0180437, IMG submission 132410) | Hypersaline lake sediment archaeal communities from the Salton Sea, California, USA - SS_3_D_1 metaG | ecosystem: Environmental > Aquatic > Non-marine Saline and Alkaline > Hypersaline >... | reverse complement strand
TTTGAGACAGACCAGGCAGTAAATGCAACAAGTGAATATGGAAAAACAACAGATTATAATCTATCTATCAGCAATTCTAGTTTTTCAAAAAAGCATGAATTAATGCTAAACAATCTTACTCCAAATACACTATATTATTACAAAGTTACAGTTCAAAATATATCTAATTCAACATGCTATCAGAATTCAGTTTTTAATTCATCATTTAGGACATCTCAAGATTCAAAAAAAAGTTTTAGTTTTGCTGTTTTAGGAGATTCAAGGGATGATGGCAGTTGTGGAATAAGTCCAATTCTTCCTTCCTTACTGCAATCCATTGCTTCAAAAGGAGTTGATTTTGTTATTATAACAGGAGATACAACAAATGCAAATTACGGTTGTGATTATGATTTAGAATGGAAAGAATTTCACAATTCTTCTGAAATAATAAGAAAAAATACATCAATATTATGCTCTCCTGGAAATCATGAAGATGTTCATCAACCAAGTGCAAGAGTAGCATGGAGAAATTATTGGATACATCCTTTAAATGGAAATGGATTAGCAGGAGAATGGAATGAAACAACTTATATGTGGAGATATGGAAATTCCTTATTTATTTCAGTAAACACATATGAAACAGGAAATGCAGGAAATATAACTGGAGCTCAATTTACCTGGTTCAATGAAACAGCCTTAACACAGACAGGTTATACTCATAAATTTGTTTTTGGCCATCATCCTCTTGTTGGTTCAACTAGAAGCGGAAATTTGTATGTAACTAACCCTTCAAGATCAGCAATGATAGACAATGAAATGTATTCTAAAAATATCACAGCTGCGTTTTACGGCCATGATCATTATTATTGTTATAATACAACCCAAGATGGAGATATGCTTCATATCATAGCAGGAGGAGGTGGAGCTCCTCTTTATTCTACATCAACATGTTTAGGAACTGGAATCTCCCAATATCACTATATTCTTGTTAATGTTTCTGATAAAACAATCAATGGAGCAGTGTATAATCTTACAGGAGATGTAATCCATACTTTTTCACGAACAATGAGCAATACTCCTCCAGTAGCAGCAAACGTCACATTATCCTCAACAGATTCTTTGAACAGGACAAATGGAACATTGCATGTATCATGGGATTTTTATGATGAAGATGGAGATAATCAAATTGATAATAAAACAAAATGGTATAACAACAGCATTGAAATTCCAACTTTAGTTAACTTAACATCAATAGATTCTGAAAATACTACAAGAGGAGAAACTTGGATTTTTTCAGTAAGAGTTTATGATGGTTATAATTGGAGTGATTGGACTAATTCTTCTTCAATTATTATACAAAATACACCTCCTGAAATGGGCACAATTTCAGATATAAACATAAATACAACAGAAATTGTAAATATAACAGTAAATGCAACTGATTTAGACCTTGATAATCTAGTTTACTCATTAACATCAACAAACAGCACTAATTTTACTCAGCTGAATAATATTTTCACATGGCAGACAACAATGAATGATTCAGGAATATATATTGTTAATATAACAGTTTCAGACAACAGCTCAAATATATCTCAATTAGTCACTATCACAATATGTTTAGATAATGATGGAGATACTTATGGAAATGGCTGCTCAGCTGGCCCTGACTGTGATGATAATGATGATTCTAAATATCCAGGAGCACCATGTTCAAGAACATGCTATTCTGGTTCAATATATGATGCAAACTGTACATGCACAGGAGGAACATACACCTGCGGAGGTGGTGGTGGAGGAGGTGGAGGCGGAACTACTACTAGCAAAACATACAATCCAAACCTTGAGGCAGGAGAATACAGAAACTCGCTTTCAAGAAAAGATAAAATCAATTTCCAATTTAAAACACGGCCTCATTCTGCAACTGTCTCAACTATTGCTTCTAATTATGTTGATTTGATTGTAGAATCCACTCCTCTCCTTGTAACAGTCTATGAATCTGAAACAGAAAAAATAGATCTTGATAATGATGCTGTTTATGATTTGTCAATCACTTTAAATGATATAATTGGTTCAAAAGCAGATCTGACATTTAAATTAATCAGTGAGCCTATTTTTGAAATCTTTGTTGAAGAAATAATAGAAGAAAATATTACAGAAAACATAACAGAAATAAATATTATAGAAGAAATCAATATAACAGAAGAAGCAATTGAAGAGCCTATCCTTGAACTCCCAAAAGAAAAGATTCCTTCAATAAATAGATTACTAGAATTTTTAATATCTAAAGAAAGTATAATTTATATAGTATTAATAATTTTTATCTTATTATTTATAATATTAATTATAGTTAAGTTTGAAAAAAAGAGGTTTGAGAAATGAGGATAAAATCAGTAAGATTAGGTAAGATTCTAGGCATTGATATAGAGCTTCATTATACTTGGTTCTTAATCTTTGCTTTACTGGCATGGGCTTTATCAGCTGGCTTTTTCCCTCATTATTATCCTGATTTGACAAAAACAGAATATTGGATTATTGGAAGCGCAGCGTCTATCCTTTTATTTGTATCAGTATTATTGCATGAATTAACTCATTCCTTTGTTGCATTAAGAAATCGTATTAGTGTTAAAAAAATAACATTATTCTTTTTTGGGGGAGTTGCCCAGATATCAGATGAAAATATAACTCCTTCAAAAGAATTTAAAATGGCAATAGCAGGGCCTTTAATGTCTTTGCTTTTAGCAGCTGTCTTTTATCTTGTAACAAGATATTCTGCATATTTATATATATCAGCTATTGCATTTTATTTAACTAGGCTGAATCTTATTTTAGCTATATTTAATCTTGTTCCTGGATATCCTTTGGATGGAGGCAGAGCATTAAGAGCCTTTCTTTGGGGTTATTACAAAGATATTAAAAAAGCAACTAAATATGCAGCATCTGGCGGAAAAATATTTGGTATTATCTTAGCAACAGTAGGTATTCTAGGTATGTTTTTAGGTTTAGGAACAATATGGTTTGTACTAATAGGAATTTTCATATATTTCCTGGCAGGAATGGGTTATGAGCAGGTTGTAATAAAAGATGTATTGTCAAAAATAAAAGTAAAGCAAGTGATGGTCAAAGACTTTATCTCAGTCAAGCCTTCAACTACTATAGCAAAATTATTTTCAAATTATTTTCTAAGATATTCCCAGGATGTATTCCCTGTTGTTGAGAAAAATAGATTATTAGGCATAGTAACAGCAGAATCCATTAATATGGTTCCAAAAAGAAAATGGATGACTATTACAGCAGAGCATATCTTAACGCCATTAAAAGCAGCAGCAAAAGAAGATGATAATGCATACAAAACATTGATGAGAATGTCTTCTCAAAAAATAGGCCTTCTTCCTATCATTAAAAATAAAAGATTAAAAGGAATTGTAAGTATCCCTTCTTTATTAAGATGTGTCAGATTAAAGGTAGAAGTAGATTAAACCTTGACAATATTTCTTTCTATGTTTTCCATACCGCCTACTTTTTTAAAGCAGTCTTCTTTAACAACTCCTATAGTTATCTTGCTGCAGATTGCAATGCTATTTTTTACCTTGGCAATCTTGATATAACAAACGCTTTTATCAAGCTCCTCAGATATCATCCCGCAGATATTCTCATCATTTGTTGCAAGTGCAATATCATTAAAGCAGCTGTCTCTTAAATCAATATTATTAATTATTTTACAAGCATCTATATTATTATTATTTTTTGCAATTTGTAGCAAGCATTTATTGCCGTCTGTCACTTCTTTTATCTCCAAACAATAGTCTGTATTTCCATTTGCTATTGCAAGTTTTTTAAAGCAGATATCATGCCAATAAATTCCTTCTATTTCACTGCAGATTTCAACATTGTTTGCTGCCTGGGCAATTTCAGTATAGCAATTTTCAGCTGATAATTCATCTTTTATCATATCACAGAATTGAGTATCTTGTCTTTCCTTTGCAATATTTTTATAGCATTCTTCTCCATCAGGATTAATACAGGAAACAAATCTTCCTGTTGCTCCGCATCCGCTTATCAGGATCAATGTTAACAATAAAAATAATAATTTAAGTCTCATAGTATTTTTAGGATTTGAAGCCTATATTTAAAGTTTACTATTCCTTAAAAGTAATTTTTTGTCCCAAATTAGTTACTATTGATTTATACTTTCCAGCTGCCGCTTTCTTTTTCTCTGGAACAAACAGAAAAATCAATCTTTCTTTTGACTAATGTTTCATAGGTTTTTCTTGCTATTTCAGGAGTATTATTGTTTCCAGATAAATGAGCTAATAAAGCTAAAGATAGATTTTTCCCCTTTTCCTGTATCAAAGTAGAAGCATGTATATTGCTTAAGTGCCCTTTTTCAGATAAGATCCAATTTTTCAAAAATACTGGATAAGATCCATTTATCAGCATATCAATATCATGATTGCTTTCCAATAAAACAGCTTTTAATTTATCAATTACTTTCTCCATCTGCTTTGTAACAATGCCAGTATCAGTAAATAATCCAAATTTTCCAATGACAAACCCGCATGAATCTACATTATGAGAAGTAAGAACAGGCTTAATCTCAACATTATTTATCTTGAAATTTTTATTGTAATAAAATATTTTTACATCAGCATGTCCTATCTTCCATATTATCTCATCATAGACTTCTTTAGTCATATAAATCGGAATATTATGTCTTCTTGCCAAGACACCTGCACCACTGATATGATCGTGATGAGAATGAGTAATTAATATTGCATCAACATTTTCTAAGTTTTTTCCTAATCTTTCTGCTCTCTGCTCTATCTCTCTTCCGCTTTTTCCAGCATCAATAAGAATAGAAGTATTTTTTGTTTCAACTAAACAACAATTTCCATTACTGCCGGATGCAATTACTGAAATTTCCATTAAATCACCGCTTTTATTTTAAAAAAAAATAAAAAGAAAGCATTTATATACTTTTATATGTTTGATAATCTATAATTAAGGTGATAGATTGATTGATTTGAATTTGTTATCAAGTTTTAATATAAAAGAAGCATACAATATTTTAAAACCACTGATATTATTTATTATAGGTATGGTAGTTTATTCTGTATTTATCTTTAAATTCTACAGATTTATTGCAAGAAAAGAGATATTCAAGCTAAACCTGCAAAAATATAGTGAAAAGGGATTTGGGTGGTTTAAGAAAGTTTTAAGAATCATCTTTTACATAATTGAATATATATTATTATTTCCTGTTTTTACCTTTTTTTGGTTTATTATATTCTCTATTTTGCTTTCATTCTTGACAAGAGAACAAACAATGCAGAATATCCTGCTTGTTTCAATTGCTCTTATATCAACCATAAGGATAGCTGCTTATTATAATGAAGAATTATCAAAAGATTTAGCTAAAATGCTGCCTTTTGCTTTGCTCGGTATACTTTTAGTGGATATATCTTATTTTTCTTTTTCCACTTCTTTAGCTGTTATAAAACAAATTACTTCGTTTTGGAGTATAATGTCTTATTATTTGATATTTGCAATAATTCTAGAATTTGTTTTAAGAATAAGTTATGGCATATCTCCTTTTAAACAAGAAGAATCTAAGAAGAAGTAGTTGCTATCTTTTCTCTGCAATAATGGCAGTAGATAAAACTGCAGCAGGAAAATAGAAATTCTTCGTAGATGATTTTGTTCCCGCAGCAAGGACATACTATCTCGTAATGGGGCTGTTTGATTCTTTTTCTGTCTTCAATGTGTAAAAGCTTCACTTCAATATTAAAGCGCAGCCAGCTAGTATATAAATCTTTAGTTTAACTAAGAAAGGACTATTTGTTAATTTCTATAAACTTCTCAAAACATCAATTATATGCCTTTTCAATACCTTTATTTTGCAATTTTTGCTATTTAAACCTTTCCTTAAAATACCCTTGAAAATCCGATAGGTTAATAAACATCCTCTTATTTTCACTATTAAAATGGGTCAACAGGAAATATATGATTTTTTGAAAAAGAACAAAAGAAAATGGTATACTTCTAGGGATATCAGCAACAAGCTGAAGGTTTCCATAGGCTCTGTAACTAACTGCTTAAAGAAATTAAGGCAAAGCAGATCAATACAATTTAGAAGTTCTAAAAGGAAAAACCAATTTGAATACAAGTTCAAGAGATAATTCTGCTGTAAATATCAATTAAATCTTCAGAAATTTCTTCATCAATGTATTTTTTGCTCCCTATACACTGCCCTTCTTCTTGTATTGTCAATCCTACAGCATCTTCCTGGAAGTACATTATGCTGTCTTCATCATCAATATGCCCATATCCAAATGTATGCAGTATCTCATGGATCTCAGTAGTAGAATGCCCGCAGCTTCCGATATAAAATCCAGAAGCTCCTTTGCCAGTTGTTTCTGCAAAGCCAGCCAATCCAATCAATTCAATCTCTGCTTTTAATATCTTATTTCCTTTTATTTTTGTTATCCTGGCAACACCTTTTTCATGGCTGCATATTGATTCCCATTTGTATATCCTGCCTTCTTCCTCTCTTATATCAACATTATATTCATAACATCCTTCTAAAAATGAACAATGTATATCAATATCAGCAGGTTTATCTGTCTTTTCAAAATAAACAGCACCATCAGTTGCATTTTCTATCTCATCAAAAGCCTTTATTATTTTCCTGGTTTCATAATCTCCGCATTCCTCTTCATTTATAATAAAATAAGTCACAGGCATATGAGTCCAATGCAGCTTATCAGCAGAATAAAATTCATCTCCTGTCAATTCTGCTTCTTTTCCAGGCTCATAATCATAAGAAAACTCTGCAATCCTATCTTCTGCAGTATTCAGACAAAAGCAGTCAAAAAGTTTTGTATCATGATCATAACCAATTAGATAAGAAATTGCATTTTCAATCTCAACACAGTCATCATTGCATTGCTGTTTAACAATAAAAGGGATTTCAACTTCAGCAGGTTCTTCAATTATTTCTTGTTCTTCTATAACATTAATCTCTTTATCTGTTTCTAAACAGCCGGCTAATACTAATGATAAGATTAATAATAACATTATTTTTCTCATAAAATAACCATAAAAATTTAAATATAAAAAGATTACTCATATTTACAATGAAACTTGTCAAAACTATTGCAATACTTGCAGCAATTATTGTAATATTAAATATAACCCTGCTTGCTTTTGGATTAATTGACTTGTTCTTGTTTTGGATAATACTTATAGCTGTTGCAATAATTGCTTATTTTGGAATACCTTATCTCAGAGAAATAGAAGAAAAAACTGCCCCAAAAAAAGAAGAGGCAGCAGAAAAATAATCTTATCTCTTCTTTTTAGCTGCTTTCTTCTTAACAGCTTTCTTTTTCTTAACAGCTTTTTTTGCTTTCTTTTTTGCCATTTCTACACCTCTTTAACTATTATTTATTATAAAATTAATTTTAACATATATAAATATTTCTAAAAATTTTATTTTCAGACGGAAAAAACATTTCTAAGTTTTATTTTTTTGTTGTCTCTGATTTTGATATTTAATTTTTAAGACGATAAAAAGGGCATCAATAAATAATAAAAATAATTATTTTTTGAAATATTTTTAAAACAATAAATTTATATTATGGAAAAATAAAATATACCTAAAAGAGGAAATTTTTAATGAAAAATCAAAATATTTCGGAAATATTTTTTGATATGGCTGATATTCTTGAAATGAAAAATATCCAGTGGAAGCCGAGAGCATACAGGCAGGCTGCACGAGCAATTGCTTCTTTGCCAGAAGATGTAGAAAAAATTTACAAAAAAGGAGGAATAAAACTTCTTGAGGAGATTCCAGGTGTAGGAGAAGGCATTGCTAAAAAGATCATCGAATTTCTAAAAACAGGAAAAGTAAAAGAATATGCAAGATTAAAGAAAACAGTTCCTTCTCATATAAACATACTAATGAAAATTCCAGGAATGGGCTCTAAAAAAGTCAGAAAATTAAATAAGCTTCTTAATATAAAAACTGTTTCTGACTTGGAAAAAGCAGCAAGAGCCCACAAAATAGCAAAGATTCCTGGCTTTGGAGAGAAATCAGAGCAGGATATTTTAGAAGGGATTGGTTTAATGAGAAAATCAAAAGGAAGGATTCCTTTAAAGCAGGCAGAAAGAATTTCAAAAAATATTATCAGCCAGTTAAAAAAATTAAAAGAAATTCAGAAAATAGAAGCAGCTGGTTCTTTGAGAAGAAAAAAATCAACAGTCAGAGATATTGATATAATTGCTTCTTCTAATAAGCCAGAAAAGATTATAGATACCTTTACAAAATTAAAAAATATCCAGAAAGTCCTTGCAAAAGGCCCAAGAAAAGCAACAATAATCCTAAAATCAGGAGTTCAGCTTGATCTTAGAGTATTTTCTGCCGAATCTTATGGAGCAGGATTATTCTATTTTACTGGAAGCAAAAATTACAATATTGAGATGAGAAAGATTGCAATAAAAAAAGGATATAAACTTAGCGAATATGGATTGTTTGACAAGCAGACAGGAAAAAGGATTGCAGGAAAAACAGAAAAAGAGATCTGCAAAAAGCTTGGAGTCAAATATCTTAAACCAGAACAAAGAGAAAAATAAAAAAACTTATATAATATAATAAATTTTTTTTCTATATGGAAGAAGACGAAAGGCATGAATATAGACAAGGCAAGGGTTTTGAAGATGGATTTGAGCCGGTAGTATCTTTGGATTTGAACAAAGTAAAATCTTTTTCTGATTTGACAAAAGCGATGAGCAATACATCTTTTCAAGGAAGAAATTTAGGAGAAGCTGCTGATATTTTATATGAAATGATTAAAGACAAAGATTGTTTTGTTGTTATGACTCTTGCAGGAGCAATGACTGTCGGAAAGATGGGATTGATGATAACAGACATGATTGATAAAGGATTTGTAAACGCAATTGTGAGCACAGGAGCATTGATGGCTCATGGATTTATAGAAGCTGCAGGATACACACATTTCAAGTATCATCAGGAAATGGATGATAAAAAATTATACAAAAGCGGATATGATAGGGTCTATGATACATTAGAGTTAGAGCAAAACTTAGATGATTCTGAATTAATTGTTAGGGAAGTATTCAGAGGCATTGATCATTCAAAAACAACCTGCAGCTATAAATTAAACTGGGAATTAGGAAAATATCTTAAAGAAAAGGTAAAAGGAAAAGGAATCTTAAAATCAGCATATGAAAAGAAAATTCCTGTTTATATTCCAGCATTTAGTGATTCTGAATTTGGGCTTGATTTTGCTCTTCATAATATAAGAATGAAAATGCAGAAAAAACCTTTGCTTAGATTCAATCCTTTTTTAGATTTAGAGAATTATACAGGAACTATTAAAAAACAGAAGACAATAGGGATCTTCACAATTGGTGGAGGAGTTCCTAGAAATTGGGCCCAGCAAGTAGGACCTTTCTTAGACTTAATAAGATGGAGAATTCAAGAAGGAGCAGAATATTTTGATGCCAAATCTTTGAAAAGATTCAAATATGGAGTAAGGATCTGCCCAGAGCCTGTGCATTGGGGAGGCTTGTCAGGATGCACATACTCTGAAGGTGTAAGCTGGGGAAAATTTGTTCCAAAATCAGAAGGCGGAAGATGGGCAGAAGTCTTGTCAGACGCAACTGTTGCATGGCCTATAATCCTGAAATCTGTTATGGAAAGAGTAAAAGAAGTTAAAAAAGACCTTCCTTATTTTTCTGAGAAAGAATCTATTTATTCTGATTGAACTTTTTTTTTAAAAAAGGAGAAAGATACTTTTCAATTTTCTTTTTCTGCTCAAATGTTAAATATCTAAATCCTTTCATTTTACCGATGCAATTTTTTGAACCGCATTTACATTCAAAACTGCAATCCTCAAGAAGATTTGCATCATCCCAATCAGAAGTGCAGTAATTAAAAGTAAGTTCCTCTCCTTTTTTTATATCCTTTAACGCAACTAAATTTAATTTATCCCAATCAATATAACAGTTGGGATCACAAGAATGATTTAGATTATCATCAAATAACATTGTTGATTCCAGAAATTTATCTTCATTTATTTGGAGAGATTCTGGATTTGTTTCTGCATCATTTCCTATTTTTCCTTCAAAATGAAAAATAACTGTTTCTTTTTTAATATCCTCAGAAGCAAACAACCCTTTTCCCTTTTCTTTTGTTTTTTTTATTTCAATTATTTTAGGGATTTTCATAAATCTATTTTTATTTGATTAGTTTAAATATTTTATGATAAAAATATTCTTAAGCTAGAAATTGAATATAGATTGCTGTAATAATTATATAATTGATTATCTGGCCAGGAATAGCAGTCAAGACCCATTTGATATATTTATACTTGAAAACACCGCAGCAGAAATTGAAAAAAGGAGAAGGCAGAGGAAGAGCATTAAAGATTATTATTGTTGGTGCTCCATATTTCTTCAAATAATTATTTATCTTGTTAATTGAAGATTTGCTGAACAGATATTTCAGAATAAATCCAAATGTTCTTCCAATTAAATAATTTATATTGTGGGCTATAAACAGGCCAATATATATTATTGGCAGCAAAAATTCAAAACTAAATTTCTTTAATAGTCTTAAATAAATCATCTCATTAGGTATAGGAAAAATAAATAATCCTCCAAATGCATAGATATAAAAGATTCCTCTTTCTGTCAAAGCTTCTATCTCATTAAAGATATGAACAGTCAAAGGATAGATATAAGGCAAATCTTTAAACCAATTAATAACAGAAAAGCCGTAAAATAATTCCAAAAGCTGAAAAAGAATTCCAATCATTATAATAGCAAATAAAATAAAAGCCATTCCAATAAGCTTGTTTGTGATTTTTGCAGTTAATCTTTTTATCCAGCTTTGTTTTTTATGCTTTTTTTCCATATTTTGTTATTTATTTAATGTGTTTTTAAAGATTACTGAAAAAAGTGAATTTTTATAAATAACTTCTAGTTAATTTAGAAAAATGGTTACTATAAAAGACAATGTAATGACAATCAATCTCAAGAGAGAAGTTGATGATTCTTATGATGTAATTGCAGGAGATAATGCAGTAAAACAGCTTAGAGAAGATGTTGAAAGTAAAAAATATGGTTCAAAACTAGCAGTTATTGTTTCTCCTGATTTTCATTCATCCTTTGATGTAGAAGAATTAAAAGGACCAGATGTGATAATCTATAAAGATATTTTTGCAAATACTCCAAGACAGGCATTAGCAGTGATGGGAGATATGTCTAGAAATGGATTTGGAAGAGATTCTGCTGTATTATCAGTAGGAAATAACAATATTGCTGGGTTCATTGCTGCATACTTCAACAGAGGGATAAACCTTATAACTTTAGAGAATGGAGGATATGTAGATACAAGATTTCATATATCTTCAACAGGCAGCGGAGCACCAAAATTAGAAGCCAGAAAGGTGCCAAGAAGAGTATATGATCTTTTAGGTTCAAGAAATAAACATGTTGAATTAAAAAAATCAGTAGATGATTCTTATGATATTGTTTTTTTATATAATATCTTTGAATACCTTGCAGGGGGTTTAGCAGATGGTACAATTCCAGGTTCAAGATTCTCAAGATATGCTATTGTTACTGATTCAAATGTAAAAGAATGCCAGGCAGGCAAATTAGAAGAAGAGATGAAGCGGAAAGATCTTGAATACAAAATATTCTCATTTGAAGCAGGAGAACCTAATAAAACTTTTGCAACCTGCGAAAGGATATTAGAAGAGATGCAGCAAGCAGGTTATCTTGGCTTTCCAATGATCGCTTTAGGAGGAGGAGTTACTGGTGATATGGCTGGATTTGCAGCAGAAATGATAAATGCTATCATACTTCAGCTTCCTACTTCTTCTTTAGCTCAGGCAGATTCTGCTGTTGGAGGAAAAACTGCAGTTGATACTCCTTATGGAAAGAATTTGATGGGTGCATTTAGACAGCCTGGATGGGTAGGAAATGGTTCAGCTACTCTTGAAACTTTACCAGAGAGAGAATATCTTTGTGGATTCACTGAAGCTACTAAACACATGGTAATCGATGATAATATATTCCTTTGTTCTACAGCTAGAAATGTTGATAGAATTCTAAAAAGAAATGCCAGGCTATTAGATGAGATTGCAGCATTCAACTGCAGGGTCAAAGGAAATATTGTTGAGCAGGATCCTCATGAAAAAGGGCCAAGAAGGCAGCTTAATTATGGGCATACTCTTGGACATGCAATTGAAAAATTAAGCATAGATAGATTTCAGAAAGGATTAGCTGATGATTACCTATTGCATGGAGAAGCTGTTGCAATTGGAATGGCTTTAGCAGGAGATATCGCAACACATTATGGTTATCCAGATGAACATCGTCAAATAGTAAATAAAGTATTACAAAATCTAAAACAGCCAATTAAGATTCCTGCTTTTATGAGAAACGAAGATATAATGAAGATAACTACTACTGACAAGAAAGCTAAGAATGGAAAAGCAAGATTTGCTCTTCCAATAAGAAATGGAAAGATGAATCCTTTTGAAGGAGCATATGTAACTTATGTTGAAAATGATGTTATTTTAGCTGCTCTGAAAAGACATAGATAATTATTTAAATAATTAAACTAATTTCTAGTTCATGAATCTATTTGAAGCAATAATATTAGGAATTATACAGGGAATAACTGAATGGCTTCCTGTTTCTAGCTCAGGGCATTTAGCAATATTGCAGCATTTTTTTGGAATTGAAGAAAACATCGCTTATGATGTCTTGCTTCATTTTGCAACTTTATTTGTTATTGCATTTGTTTTCAGGAAAAAGATAATTGAAGTTATTAAAACTCCTAGATATTGGGGATTCATTATAATTGGAACAATACCTATCGCAATAACTGGATTATTGATTGAACCTTATATACAAGGAATCTTCAACAGCATGATAATTGTTGGGATTATGCTTTTGATAACATCAACATTTCTGCATTTTGCTGATAAAATAAATAAAAAAGATGTATTAAATCATAAAAAATCATTAATTGTTGGATTGTTTCAAGCATTAGCTATAATGCCTGGAATTTCAAGAAGCGGAAGTACAATCTCAGGAGCAAAGTTCTTAGGCATAGACAAAAAAGAAGCTGTTGAGTTTTCTTTTATACTAGCAATGCCTGCTATACTTGGAGCCACTATCTTAAAATTAGGAGATATTAAAGCAGGAATAAATACAAATATGATTATTGGAAGCATTGCAGCAATAATTGTCAGTTATTTCTGTTTGAATCTATTGATAAAAGTTGTCCAGAATAATAAGCTGAAATATTTCAGCTGGTATTGTTTGGCTGTTGGATTTTTTTTGATTGGTTATAGTTTGATTTTTTAAGAAAAATGAAAGAAGAAAAATTGAAAAAACTAATAAATAAAAAAAGCCATGAAAATAGAGAACCTCATGTATGGGAAATAACTTCGTCAGCTCCTGTACAAATTGAAGGTTTAAGAATTTTCCAGAGCACACATGATCCAGAAATGGATCCAATGCCTGTAAATTACTGGATATTATCTAATGGAAAATTATATAGTGCAGATGAGTTAGAGAAAGCATTAGAAAAGAAGAAGATTATTCCCAGGGATGATAAAGAAGCAAATAATTTCAAAAAAATAATTGAATATGTGGCTTCTAAAGAAGATCAAGTTTTGCTTTAAGATAAATATTTAAATGTATATATCTATTTCTTATAAAAAAAGAGAAAAATGTCATTGCAATTTTCAAAACTTGTTGAAATCTTTGAAGATTTAGAAAAAATTAGTTCAGGAAATAAATTAAGGGAAATTCTTTCAAATTTTTTCAAAAAAATATCAAAGGAAGATATAGATTCAGTTGCTTATTTAACTATTGGAAAGATTGATGCAGAATACAAAAAAACAGATTTAGGATTGGCAGATAAAATGGTTGTCAGGGCATTAGCAAAAGCATCAAACAAAAGTGCAGAAGAAGTTAAGAAAATAAAGAGCAAGACAGGAGATTTAGGATTGGCTGCAGAAAAGATAATCAATAAAAAAGGAAAACTAACTGTAAAAGAGATTATAGAAACACTAAGAAAAATATCAACAACTAAAGGAACAGGATCACAGGAAGCAAAAATTAATCTTCTAATTTCTTTATTAAAAAAAGCAAATTCAAAAGAAGCAAAATATTTGATAAGAATTGCATTAGGAAGATTAAGATTAGGAGTAGCAGCTGCAACTATCTTGGATTCATTGGCAATTGCATTCAAAGGAGTTAAAGATAAGACAGAATTAGAAAGGGCATATGATAATATTTCTGATATCGGACTGATTGCAAAACTTGCTGCTTCTAAGAAGAAGATAAATATAAGGATATCTATAGGTATCCCAATAAAGATGATGCTTGCCCAGAGAGTAAAATCCTTGGAAGAGATGCAGAAACATATTCCAGGGATAATAACAGCAGAAGAAAAATATGATGGAGAAAGGATGCAGGTTCATAAGCATGGCAAAGATATAATAATATTTTCAAGAAGACTGGAAAATATAACTCATCAATATCCAGATGTTTTAGAATCACTAAAAAAATCTATAAAAGCAAAAGAATGTATAATAGAAGGAGAAGCAGTTGCAGTTGATAAAAAAGGAAATTTACAGCCGTTTCAGTTATTAATGCAGAGAAGAAGAAAATATAAAATAGAAGAATATGCTAAAAAGATTCCTGTTAATTTGTTCTTGTTTGATTTGCTTTATTTAAACAGAAAATCCTATATAAATGAGCCATATCCAATTAGAAGAAAAGCATTAGAAAAGATAACAAAACAGTCTAAAATTACAAAGCTGGCAAGACAGATTAATTCAAAAGATATTACAAAAGTAAAAGATTTCTTTAAAAAATGCCTTCAAAGAGGAGCAGAAGGAATAATTGCAAAATCAAATGCAAAAGATTCTATCTATAAAGCAGGAACCCGCGGATGGTTCTGGATAAAATGGAAAAAAGAATACATGAAAGGTGTGAAAGATACTTATGATCTTGTTGTTGTCGGAGCATTTTATGGAAAAGGCAGAAGAACAGGAACATATGGAGCACTGTTATGTGCAGTTTATAATAAGAAAAAAGATCAGTTTGAAACCTTTACAAAATTAGGAGCAGGTTTTACAGATAAGGTTCTTGCACAGCTGCCTAAAATTCTGAAAAAATACAAAACATCAAAAAAACCAGCAAGAGTTATTCTAAAAAAAGAAATGAAGCCGGATTTCTTCTTTAAGCCAGGAATTGTTGTAGAAGTATTAGGAGCAGAGATTACTAAGAGTCCATTGCATTCATCAGGATATGCATTAAGATTTCCTAGATTTATAAGATTCAGAGATGATAAAAACCCAGAACAATCAACTACAAAAAAAGAAATAAAAAAAATAAAATAAATTTATTTCTTTGCAAGTTCTAGCACTGCTTTAAGAGCAACTACAACTGTTGCAGGTATAACAAAAGCCATAAGTTGTGTTAAGACTCCTGCTAAATAAGGGCCTACTACTTCTACTGCTCCTAAAGTTACTGTAGCACCACCAAGACCAGCTGTGATTACTAGCACTGTTGATACCAGCAAGAAATCTTTTACTTCTTTTGTTCCTACATTCATAAAACCAACAACTAATCCTGCTAATATGATTATAGATGTTAGCCAAGTAATCGCTGTAGCAGGAATATAACTTGCTAGAATTCCCACAATTAATGCTATTATTACGCCTACTAGATATGCGTATTTTCCTACTTCATCATTCATTGAGTTCACCTCTTTTTTATAGCAATATTTGCTAAAATATTGATAATTTAGAAAAACCAGTATATAAATGTTTTTAAAAATCACTTGGAAATAATCCCATAACCAATTAATCTGAATCTATTTCCTATTCTTCTTGAGATTGTAACTTTAGAGCCAATTTCAGCGCAGACAGGCAGTTTTAATTTGCATTTTACAATATCTTTTTTAAGTTCAAAAACAACACCAACAGTTGCAGCGGAATTTACATTTAACATTAATACTTCATTGATTTTTATAGGTTCAACACTTAAGTCTTCTTCAACTCCAACAACTCTTTCTAATAAATGAGTTTCTAAATTGAATTCATTCCATACAAGAGGAAGTTTTTCAGGCAAGCCAATTATGTTTCCTGCCAAGGAATCTGATTTGACAATAGCCGGATCCAAAGAAGTTAAAACTCCGATGGTTCCTCCTGGCCCGACTTCTTTGACGCTTAAACTGCCGCTTTTTAATCCAATTATCTTTGTTGAAATTTCTTTATATTCCTTTTTACCTTTTTCTTCAACTGCAATTCCTGGTTTTATCTTGATATCCTGCCCTAATTTCAAAACCCCCTGCTTTAAAGCTCCTCCAAGCACGCCGCCGACAAGAACATTATAGTTGCTTCCTGGTTTGTTGATATCAAAACTTCTTGCAATAAACATTATAGGATCAGCAGCAGGGTCTCTTTTTGGTGTTTTAATGATCTTTTCAATAGTTTCAATTAAAACATCAATGTTGACATTCTGCTGGGCAGAAATCGGTATTATTGGTGTTTTTTCATAGCTGGTTCCTTTGATAAACTCTTTTATTTCTTTATAATTCTTTATAGCATCTTCTTCACTGACAAGATCAATCTTATTCTGCAGAATAACAACATTCTTTATTCCGCTGATCTCCAAAGCCATCAGATGCTCTCTTGTTTGGGGCTGAGGACATGTTTCATTTGCAGCAATCAATAACAGAGCGCCGTCCATTATTGTAGCTCCGCTTAACATGGTAGCCATCAGGCTTTCATGTCCAGGAGCATCGACAAAACTAACTTTTCTTAAAGGAGCGCTTTTTCCGCCGCAGTCGCATTTTTCTTTAACTCCATATTTTTTGCATTTCTCGCACTTATAAAAAACAGCATCAGCATATCCCAATCTTATTGTGATCCCTCTCTTAATCTCTTCAGAATGAGTATCTGTCCATACGCCAGAAAGCGCTTTTACTAATGTAGTCTTGCCGTGATCAACATGGCCTACAAGACCAATACTGATCTCAGGTATTAATTCTTTTTTCTTAGTCATTTATTTTTTAGGCTCCTCAGATTTTGGCTCTTCTTTAGGCACTTCCTTTTTTTCTTCAGCTTTAGACTCTTCTTTTTTCTCAGCTTCCTTTGGTTTTTCTTCTTTAGCTGCTTCTTCTTTCTCACCTTCTGCTGCTAATGAAGCTTTTCCATGTTTAATAATCTTCAGATTAATCTGGCTTATCTTGTCATTTATAGCTTCTCCACAGACAGTTTTTCTTCTTCTTATTCCTCTTAATTTTCTGAAGCCTACTCCGCCTTTTGCCAATATTTTCTTTCTTGCCCCAGAAATTCCTTTTCTCATAGGAAATCCACAGAAATCACTGCCTCCCGTAATTAGGAATTCATATCCTGTTAAGTCAATAGATTCTCCTTTAATTGTATCTCCTATTTTCAAGCCAATAAATGCTTTTGCAGCATTTTCACTTACAGTTCTTTGATAACATTTTCTTGTTTTAGGATCTCCTATAGTAAGTTTAAATTCAACCATTGTTAATCATACCTCCATTCCGAGCACATATTTAGTGATTATGACTCAGCTAAGAATATAAGTATAAAACAGAGTTTTATTTATAAATCTTTGTGTTACAAGCGAAATATATATAAAGAAAAAAACTTATTTTAAATAAAAAAGAGGATAGAAATGTCTGACGAAGAAATATTAAAGAAATATGAATTTAAACCTGAGGTTTGGGAGGAATCTAAAAATCAATTTTTAAAGGGCCCTTTTCCTCAATCTATTAAAAGATATAGAATAATCTGGGAAGTCTATAATCTATCTATGGAAGAGTCTTATTTCTGGATTCTAAATTATATTAAGCAAGACTTAGGGTTTCCTAATGTCTATAAAACAATAGATGCATTTTCAGCAGCTGAAAATTCTGCTTTTTTTGGTGTATCCCAACAAAGAATAGGTTTGCAACAGGATAAAGTCAGCCAATTCCTGGCAACAATTGGAAAGATGATCAAAGAATTATTCCAGCTAGTCAGGGAACTAAGAATAATAGATGAAAGAATGATCTATTATGAAGAAAGCTTTAGAGGAATTGAAAGCTCAGAAATAACCTTAAAAGGAATCTGGATAGATATGGTTGAAGGCGGTGCCAAGAACCCAGGTTCTGTATTTGGTATGGCCAGGGAAGTCCAGTTCACATCTTTGCCTGATTTATTCTTCAGCACGCATCCAAAGAAAGCTGATGAAGTAGATTCAGTTGTTGATACACAAAGAGCAGGCTTTAATAAAATGGTAAGAAATGCTCTTAAAAGAAAATTAAAGACATTTTTAATATGGAAAGACAGAACTTATGATGAATTAAAAACAAGAAAAACATTCACTTTGAAATATTTAAGGCAACATTATGATATAATAAAGATGTATATGACTTGGGTCAGACCTTATCTAAGGCACATCAGAAGATTAACATTAGATGATGAAAAAACAATGACTCCTGATTTAATTAGTGCTTTTGAAGGAAGTTTGATTGAAATAGAATTTTTGGCAACAAAACTTCCGATGAGTGAAGCAACCCATAAACAAAATAAGCATATACATGCTTGTATAATAGCTCATTTCATGTTTAGAACAAGGCCAAGCATGTCTTACCAGCAGGAAGGTTATCAGCGAGGTCCTATCCATGTTGGTAAAATGGAGATGAATCTAAGAGGCTATGTTTGGGATAAAAAGCAGATAGAAAATTACCTTAAAATGAAAGAAGAGCAGGATATGGAACTGATGAAATCAGTGTCAGATTCAGTAAAAGCTGCAATGGAAGCTTTAGGAGGAGAATTGGAAAAATATTTAGCGCAGGCAGGAGAAGAATCAGCGAAAGTAAAAGAGCCTAAAGGGCCTCCTGGATTTTTAGAAAGATTTAGAGCAGAATTTATCGGGCCTTCAAAACCAAAAAAACCAAAAGAAAAGAAAACATCTAAATTAATACTGACCAAAGAAAAATCTGCAGCAAAAAAAGAGCTTAAAACATTTATGTTTTATTGCTTTAAAAATTATAAAAAAGCACATGCAATGATAATGTGGTAAATTTCACTTCGTGAAATTTACAGCCTCCCCATATCCGCACAATTTACCGTGTGTCCCGCCCAGACAAAGAGAGTGTTTCCACACAACTAACTAAATTTGACAAAGCTTTATATAAAAATTAATATTATACTTAATTTATGGCAGATGAAGATAAATTAAAAGATTTGAAAAAGCTTTCACCAAATGAGAGACTAGAAAAATTAAAAGAATTGCAGGAAAAAGACAGGGAAGAGATAGAAAAAGCTCAAAAATTATTACAAGAAACAGAAGATGAGATTGGAAGAGAAAGAGAATTAGAAAAGATTCCGATTCCTCAGTTAAAAGCAGTTGATATAGGTGCTTTATTTAGCACAGAAGAAAAAGAGCTTTTCAAAGCAAAGAGATTTACAGCAGCTCCAGCAAAAGAAAAAGAAGAAAAGCCAGAAGAACCAAGACGTGCAGAAGAAAGAGAAGAATTAGAAAGAATAGCAGAACAGGCTCCTAGGTTAAGTCAGGAAGAAGAAGCTGCTCAAGCACAATATTTAGATCAATTAAGCCAAAAACCAGTAGAAGATATATACAATAGGGTAAAAGATATTTATCAGCAGGTCAAAGCAACTGGAGAAATCACTCCAGAGCAGATGAATGAACTTAATAATGTAAGTTATGCAAACAGAAGAAAAATGGAGGACATACAGTCTGGCAGATATACAGAAGTAACACAAGAAGCAGCAAGAGAGATGGTATTAACTGAAAAAATGAAAAATTGGCTGCAAGATTCATATGGAAGGAGGGCAGCATAAACATGGTTGTATTTAGCTCATATGTAACTCCAATGGACAGGCAGTACGGAAAGCCTTCTGTAGATGATACTTCAACAAATGATGTTGGAATTGGAGTGCAGGACATTGGCCAGTCAGTTCCAATGGGAATCGCAGCTGCAAATGTACAGGGCATAGCAGCTAAAATGAGAGCTGGAGCAGGAGCACTTGAAATTGGATTTCCAGGAGCTGTAAGAGGGCAAAGACAGGCACAGACACCTGGAATGTTTGGAAAAGATCAAAGGCAGGCTATGAGAGAATTAGCTGAAATTGCTGAAGTTAAACTGACAACTCACGCTTCTTATGGCATTATGGGCTTGGCTGGAATGGACCAGCAGGGAAATTTTTCAAAAGAACAGAGAAAATTAGCTGTTGATGAGATAAAAAGAGCAGTTGAATTTGCAGCAGACACAGCCCAAGGAGGTTCTGTTGTTGTACATACAGGAGAATTCCAAAGGCCTATTTCAGAAGAAGCATGGGCTTTGAAAGATCCTAATAATCCTAATAAAGGTTATCAATTCATGCATCATGGAGAAGAGCCTGAAAGAGCAGTAATCAGAGTTGTTGATGAAAGAACAGGACAAGTTATGACTCAGGTCAGAAAAAACCAGAAAGTTGCAAGAGCAGTCTGGAACAGGTATGAAGAGGATAATAAAGAATATTGGGATAAGCATGGAGGAGCAAGTTATGTAGATGCAAACGGCAATACAGTTAGTCCAGGAGATTATCTTGATTATGAAGGAAATAAGATAGAAATAAAAGACAGAGTTCCTGTTTATGATGCTAGTACTGGAAGATTTAAAGTTAAGTATAATACATGGGATGATTTTATTAAAGAAGCAGCAGAAAGAAATAAATTAGAAGCAGAAAAAAGAGGCATAACAATACAGGAATTTAAATTTAAATATCCTAATGAATATATGCTGCCAGAAGAAGCTTTCTTAAGAGCTACATTAGAAACAAATGAAGGCCACAGCCGTGGCTGGGCTGGTTATTATTCACAAGGTTTTGAAGATGCTAAAGAAGATTTATTAAAATTAAGAAAATCTCTTTCATTTTATGAAAAAATAGAAAAAGGCCTTCCAGAAGACGAACTTTGGAAATTAAAAAGAGAAGCAGTAGGTACAGCACAGAGAGCGCGTGTCCCTGGCATGGTGCCTGAAGAGTATAAACTTCCTTCTGAGATTATTAGGGATGCAATAAGGGATTCAGTAAGGAGAATGGAATTTGAACATCAGGCCTCTGTTTCTCAGCAGCAGCAGGCAGAAGACAGCAGGGAAACTCAGCAGCATATAATGAGCGCCAGGAAATATGCATTAAGAGAATCTTATAATTCTTATGCAGAAGCAGGAATGCATGCATTTGATATGACCAGACAAAAAAAATTAGACAGGCCTTTGATAATAACAATGGAAAATATCTTTCCAGAAAGTTATGGAGCACATCCAGACGAGCTTAGGAGCCTTATTGAGAACAGCAGAAAACAGATGACAGCAGCTCTTGTCCAGCAAAGAGGTCTTTCAGAGTCAGAGGCAAGAAAAGCAGCTGAAACACATATTAAAGCAACATTAGATACAGGTCACTTTAATATGTGGAGAAAATACTGGCAGAATGATCCTAGTAAACCATTAGAGCAAAATGATAAGGATTTTCATAGCTGGATGTTAAAAAAAACAGAAGAGCTTGCAAAAGCAGGAATGATAGGAAATGTTCATTTAACAGACAACTTTGGTTATCAGGATGATCATCTGTCTCCAGGAGAAGGAACAACTCCTGTAAAAGAGATTGTTGGCATTTTAAAAAAACATGGATATAAAGGAGCATTGACAGTTGAGCCAGGAGCAGATGCTTCTACTGATCTGTCTGATTTTCATGGTTTGATGAAAACCTGGAGATTATTTGGAAGCCCTGTTTATGGCGCGCATGGTCCTATTGGTAGGGAAGCAGGCTGGACAAAAGATTCATGGACAAATATTCAATACAGTTATTTTGGGCAGGCAAGAGCTCCTTACTATGTCTTTGGACCTTATGCTCCGTCTCAAGATTGGACTTTGTGGAGCCAGGTTCCAATGGAATAAAATGTTTTCTAAAAAAGAGATTAAAACATTAAGTAATGAATTAGTCAGTTTGCTTAAAAAAATAGATTATGTTGATTTATTCTGTTTCCATGGAAGCAGAGCTGCTGGAAGAGCAGCTAAGGACAGCGATTTGGACTATTATATTTTATTTAGAGGCAATTTTAAAAAAAGAATTCCTAAATTATTTGATCTTATAGGAAAAGAAACATCTCTAGATAAAAAGGATTATTTTTTGAAAAATGATTTTGTTGATTTTTATGGAACTCATTTTGTATTGCAGGGAAAAAAAGTATCTATTCATTTTTTAGAAGCAAATTCTTTTGAAAAATATTTAAAATCTCTTTTTAAGAACGAAAAAATGTTTAATAAATATCAACCATTTGTTAAAGGATGGATAGTAGAAGCAATTCCTTTGTATGACCCTAAAAATTTGTTTATTAAATTTAAGAAATATGTTAAGTTTGATATCAAATTTCAAAAAGAAGCAATAAATAAAAAACTGAATTTAATAAAACTGATGTTGCCTTATGCTGAAAAGGAAGCAAGAAAAAATCTTTATATATTTTATCATAATCTAAATTGTATTATCAATCTAATCATTGACATTTTATATCTAAAGAATAAATCATTTCAAATTTCTTATTTTAAAGCTCTGAAAAATGACATCAAAAAATTCAAGCCAAATATAGAAAAAGAATTGCTCTATTTGATTGAAAAACCTAATAAAGAAAAATATTTAAAAAACAAAATCAGTATAATTAAAAGAATTGTAAAAAAATTAAAATGATGAACAACTATATGAAATTATTTTTTCAAGAAATATACTTAAGTTATTCAAAAGCCAGTTATAATTATTCTAAAACAGGGATTGATTTTATTGATAAAGATCATTGGAGTGGGATATCATTAGAGTAAAAAAATTTCAACTGCTTAAACAAAGATATGAAGAATTCTATAACTCCTTTTATGAAAGAGGGAGTCTGCCTGTAGGTGATACTGAAAAAGGGATTTGGGGAGCAGCAGTAACAGACCATATCTTTGAATTCTTTAAAAAGATTAAGCTGCAGAACTATAAAACCTTTATTGATTTAGGCTCAGGAGACGGCAAGGTTGTTTTGATAGCCTCTTTGTTTGGTGTCAAGGCAGTTGGAATAGAATTTGATAGTGATTTAATTGAAACTTCTGTTAAGATAAGAAATGAATTAGGATTAAGTGCTGATTTTATCCAGGGAGATTTCCTGAAGCAGGATCTATCCAGCTATGATATAATATTCATCAATCCAGATAAAAGTTTTGAACTAAAGCTTGAAAATAAATTATTGAAAGAAATGAAACCTTCAGCCAGATTATTTGTCTATAATAATATCTTTTTGCCAAATTTATTTAAAAGAGGAAAAACTTATTGGTTTGAGCAGGTTCCTATAATAAGTTACAGTAAAGAATGATCATTTAGCATATTCAACGCAAATTTTATTTCTATGTCCTGGACTTATCTCTAACCCTGATCCAATTATTAATTGATAAACAGTAGAATTAGCTGAATTAAGATCATCATGACTATGTCTTACTCCTAAATCTTGCTCTAATCCGCTTTCACCTGTTATAACACCAGCTACTCTGCCATCTAAAAAATCAACATGCACTGGAACAACCTTATCTGGATCTGTTCCGATTTGTTTTGTGAATTCAATATGTTCTGTATCTTTTGGCACAATATAAATTTCATTAGTTGTTGTATCTACAAGCAGACTTAGTCTTCCTTCTTTTTTTCTAGAACCATATACTTCTATCAATTCCCTGCTTAAAACATCAATAATATCAGGCATTTTAATCAACATAAACCAGAGCTGTTTGTGCTCTTTCTGATAGTTGAGTTTGTTTTAGAGCTTCTATAACTTTTTGATATTTTCTATGTCTTTCTTCTGCTGGTGTAAACCCATCTAAATAAGAACTGATTATTCCAGCAAATCTATCAACATAATCACCTAGATCAAGGCCTTTTTCAGCTTCAAGTTCCTCAAGATTATGCATTAATTCTTCCATCCCAAAATACTAAAAATTTGATTAGTTTATAAACCTTTCGGAAAAATTACTACTATAAAGTTATTAAAATCTTATTCTATTTATCTTTAATTTTCCAACACTCACTGTTTTTAATTGTTCACTCAAATTAATGCAGGCCCACACCATACCATGGGCATTTTCTAGATCCGAGGATTTATGTTTGACTTTTAATCCTATCTCTAATCCGCTGACTCCAGTTAGAACTCCTACAATCTTTCCCTCTTCTATGCTTATTGTTGATGGTATTAAACGAGCAGCAAGCTGAGGATTTTTTTTAAGTTCTCCTTTCTTTTTATCAAGAAGCAAAGCTGCAAAATCAACATGTTCTAAATTATGAGGCACAGGATAAATCTTTTTTTCTTTTACATCTATAATTAAAGCAATAACCCCTGCTTGTTTTCTGCCGCCAAATTCTTGAATCACATCTTTTGATAAATATTCAATAGATTTCATCTCTTCCTCTCATGTATGCTTAGATAAGAGATTACTGCAGGGATTATAAATATTGCCGATACTGCTAAAGTTGCTCTTGGCCCTACTGCATCAGCTAGGAATCCTCCTACAACCATTGCAATTGCTCCTCCGATATGGACAAACATTGATTCAAAAGATACAACAGTTGCTCTTACTTTTGATTTCAGGTATTTCTGGAAATAGGTCCTTTCAATCGGCTGTCCTAGTCCCCCAATATTGGCTAATATAATAATTAATGTCAAGCCGGCAAAAGGAGAAACTATAAAGAATGCAAGGAAAATCAACACTGCCTGGGCTCCTACAACAAATGAAAGATAATGCTTCTCTTTTTTGATAAATGTAAATATTTTTTTAGCAATAAAAGGGATAAATATTCCAACAGCTCCTATTATGCTCATTGTGTATCCTAAATAGTGGGTTGGAACTCCTAAATCTATCAAAAAAGGCTGATAAACAATTCCAAATATATTTGCTGCTAAGACCATAAAAAATGCAGCCAGTATTAGATGGAATATGACTGGATTATCAAATGAATGAGAAAATCCTGATTTGAATTTCTCTATCGAGTGTTTTATAAGATGTTTTGGATGGATATTCTTTGTGATAAAATGTTCTGTTATAAATAATCCAAAGATAGCTGTCAGAAAGTATCCTGCTGCTTCTACAAACCATAATAAATCATAGCCAATCAAACTAATATTTTGATATTGAAAAATAACCTCTTTTCCTAATAAAACCATTAATCCTGCTGAAAGCAGCCCGGATAATACAAAAGCAGCTGCGCTAATGCTTTGGACTTTAACAAAAAATGTCTGGATTAAATTTGATTTTTTATTATATTTTAAATTATCAACAATCCATGCCTCATCAGCTCCTGTTGACAATGTTTTTGAAAATCCTATAAAGAAAAATAAGGCAGTCAGGAAAAATGGGTCTGATATAAATGGAACTAATACTGCTCCTGCACCCATCAGCATCAAGCTTAATATTACTGAGAATTTTCTTCCAAAGATATCTGCTATAACCCCTGTAGGAACTTCAAATATAAATGGAGCAATAAAAAATGCAGCTATTGCAAAGGATAATTCTGAAAATGTAAACCCTTTTAGGGCAAAATAAACAATTATTATTGGTTCT
>Ga0180437_10003018_pt1 | contig 25697 bp, 30 predicted proteins | sample SS_ome_4_FD_132410 | JGI IMG/M metagenome (GOLD analysis project Ga0180437, IMG submission 132410) | Hypersaline lake sediment archaeal communities from the Salton Sea, California, USA - SS_3_D_1 metaG | ecosystem: Environmental > Aquatic > Non-marine Saline and Alkaline > Hypersaline >... | reverse complement strand
GGGCATGTTAATAATAATCTTGCTGACATTATCGTAGACAAGGCAAGGGCCGGAGAAACTGGAGTCAAGCAATTGCAATGGCTGCCAGAGTTTACTAAGTTTAAGGAGATGTAATATGAGAGAGATAAAGTTTAGGGCATGGGACAAAGAGACTAATCTGATGTCATGGCCGTTCACTTTACATGAAACGCCGACATGGGAATTGTCAGGTGGCGGCTATACAATAACTGATGAAGATTTCAAAGAATCTCCCATTATGCAATACACTGGCCTCAAGGACAAGAATGGGGTTGAGATATATGAGGGTGATGTGGTTAAGGCATGGTATGACGAAGGTGATTCAGTCGACATACAGAACTGTTTGATAACGATTGACCCTAGAGAGCCAACCCGTGGCTATTGGAATGAATGTGAAGTCATCGGCAATATACATCAGAACCCAGAGCTACTATAGCACTAACATTAAGTGATAGAAAGGAGAAAGATATGGCTAAGAAAAAGTTCAAAGCAAAGTCATTTAAGGTGTGGCTCGATTCCCTTGCCCGCCTCTTGGTCAAGACCAGGGATGAGTGGTGCTGTCAGTATGAACACTGTAAGGGTCCGGTTGGGGTCATGGAGTGGCATCACATCAGATACAGGACGTTGAATCACCTCAGATGGGAGCTGGACAATGGCATCACCCTATGCTCAAGCTGTCACAGGGAATGGCATAATGGAGCTAAGTTGCAGAAGTGGTTCTGTGAGACATTCCCAGATCGGTATGAGTTTATCTATTCTAAGCCCAAGCCTCTAGGGACGTGGAAGGAACAGGACTTCCTTGACGTGCAGGATAAGCTAGTAAGATTATGCATTGAATATGAGGTAGACCCAAGCAGACTGTCTCATTCGCAAGGTAAAAGGCTGGTTAAATTGATGGAGAAGACATGAGACTATGCAATGAATGCAAACAAGACAAAGCCGTAACCAACACTGGCCTCTGTATATCCTGTAACGAGGGCATGATTGAGGAGTTAGCCTGTGATGTTATTAGGTATAGGAAAAGGGCTAAGGTGGCTGAGGCGAGGGTGGCTGAACTAGAAGCAGAGGTTTTAGATTCAGAGAATAAGATTGAATACCTAGAGGACTGGGTGGCAGGAAGGGATATATAATGAACTGGCTACAAAGAATATTCAAAAGAGTAACAGTAAGGTTCGATACACATGAGGATGCAATGAATGCACTTCAGGCTAATGATACGCTCAATGAGGTCTGGGATTTATGCAATGCCTTAAGGATGTTTGCAAAGCATCGGCCTCAAGGCAAAGACCCAATGGAAGTTGTAGAGAGTGCTAGAGATATATTAAGTAACATCAAAGACCATAGAGAATAGGAGACAAAATGAAGGCAGTAATACTAACCTGTATACTTTTTCTAACCAGCTGCACACAAGTAACAAGCAACTCCACTTTAAAGATCGCTGGGGTTGAATATAGGCAAGAAAAAAAGGCCAACTTCCTGTTTACGGAGGTTGACCTTGATAAATTGAAATGGGATGGACTGACTATAGATAAAGGCAAGGGAGTGCCACAGGACGTAGAGGTCTTAACTCCCTATGGTAAAATTAAAACAGAGTAAAAGAAAAGCCCAGTTCCAATTAAGGTTCTGGGCTTTTTTTGTTATGCGTATCTGGTTCTGTAGCCCCTGCCTGCTGTTCCAGAAGAAGGCTCTGCAATAGCATTTGATTCATAAGCTGATGCTATCTGACCAGCAATCCACTCTGCCCCTTCTTCTGTTGGATGTACCTCATCAACGAAGTCGTACCCATTGGCAAAGTAGTCACTTATACCTGCTATTGGCCTGTTGTATGTAATAGAGTATTGTGCTAACAGGTCGTTTAGGAGTCCAGCACACTCTTGTTGTGGTTCCAGATTGACTCCTTGTGCCGCTTCGATGGGAGGTATCATCTCGCAGAAAACTAGGTCTGAGTTGTCCCTTGCAGTATCTTTTGCAATCTGCCCCAACTGTGATGCAATACCACCTGCTACGGTATTTTTACTTTCTGCGTCTTCTGCCGTAACTTTATTGAAAAGGTCGTTGACTGATGGCCCATTAACCTGAACAACCACAGTGCCCTCAAAACATTGTAAAGCTCCAAGCCATCTATTTCTTAACTCTATATTGGTAGTGTAGTTATCTGTGTACACCTGACTGCCTGCAATACCTGAAGGTACGACATGCCTAAGTTCACTGAATGCTGTAGGCAATTTAGCCCCAACATATATTAGGTCATTTATCCCTCCTGATCCTCCAGACACATAGCTATCACTCAAAGGCAGTATGGGTTTTCGCATCGTCTTAATAGCACCTACAGTTGGGGTCTGCGAGCTGGTTAATACAATTCTATTGATTGTATTCTTGAAATTGTTTACATTGGCTGATGCGCAGTCGTTTATGCTTATGTATTTAACCTGGAAATCATTATCTGTTCCGTTCTGCCCTTGAGATTTATTGACGTAAAGGATATCCCATTCAACAAAAGAAGATGAAACGAAATTGACTTTCAGGTAAATATCGAATATATCGCCAGACTGATCGCCACCCCTTATATCAGTGAGGTCATTAGAGACAGGCGTATCTAGCGTCCAGCCAGCTGTAGTGGGGGCAAAAGATATGAACTTATTAGCTCCCACAAAGTCCAGCTTTAACTGTCCAAGCATGCTATCTGTGCTGTTGGCAACCGTGTAGAAGTCTACTTGCAATGCTTCCTCGTCAGCAACCTGTACATCTTCTAGGAGATAGTAGTAAGTGTCAGCCAGTTCAGTGTATGTTGGCACCATTATCTCCGTTCCACCAGAGGACACTGAAACTGAATCATCCTCGTAAACGTAAGATGCAGACTCTATAAATGCCGAGTAGTTCATAGCTGGCAAGATACCCAATGAAGTAAGGTCGGACGTCTTTACGTCAACAGTTAAATCACCTGCTATAGAATACAAATTGTCGGTCGCTGCAACCGTGCTTACATTGCTGTATCTCTGTATTCTTGCATCTGCCCCTGATGGCTCATCGAAACAGAATATTCCTATTAAATCTCCATTTTGCACTGATATATTTGCACTGCTAACATCTGCATCTAGGCCTGCTCCAGCGTTTGGTTGCTGTGTATTATACTGGTCTGTAACATCAACATCGCCAACCAACACAAAACCAGCTTCAGACTCGACAGTGCCAGGCCTAAAAACTTTTATTTTCATGCTAGTGGTATCTTGCCCGTAGTTAGCCATCCTAACAAGGACTCGCTTTAAGATATTATTTCCATCTACAGGGACTACCAGTGGATAAGAAGGGTCTATGACTGTGATACCAGTTGCAATTGTTGTGCTGCACAGAGCAGAATCGTACCCGAATCCACCTGATTTCATCTCTACTTTAGAGCCATCATAAGCCATCTATTTTCTCTTTTCTGGATTGCCAATAGGAACCCGCATAAGTTTGTCTATTTCTTTCCACCACATACAGGGTGGCATTTTCTCTGGAGGGAACTTATCCATTATGTTAAGATACTGCAATGTCTTCCCGTTAGTCTCTGTGCAATGGAGGTTCAGGGTCGGCTTAGGCTTCAGCCATCTTGGAAGCACACACCTAGCAAGCTCTACAAGCCCCGGTATGCCACTTTCGTATGGAACCCCAACATATTCACAGATGCAGTCCGTAAGTCCGCTGACGAGGCTGTCAGGAGCTGTGACGGGACGTACGTAGACATCTCCGTTGTAGTTCTTCAGCCAGTCCTTGTAAGGGTTGATTTGAACACCCTTTTTGCCAGCCCACTTGTTCATTGTGGTAGACTCAAAGACATTCAGGCCTACTTTTATCCTGTAGTCAATCTTCTTCTGCTTAAGGACAAAGTTAATTCGCTTCTTCATCTTAGAGTCTATATCGACAAGTAATGCGACATGGCTCAAATGGTAGTCGTCATGGCCTGTCCATTTCTGGGCAAACTTAATCGCCTTGGACATTGGGGATGTCCCGGAGCATAATAGTATGTCTAGTTTCATTTCTCCCCGACTTTCTTCTTAGGCTTGCGATTGACTTGTTTCTTCGTCTTGTTCTTTACTCTCATTCCAGCCATTAATCTGCCCTTAATAAATCGTCAATAGTAATTTGCATACCGGTCACTGCGACCTGTATCGTGTCAAGTTTCGTATTCACTACGCCTTTGAGATATGATTGTTCTGACTTCATCTCAGACTGACCTTCATTGAGGCTCTTGACTTCATTTTTTACTTCGGCCATATCTTCTACGAGGCTGCCTTGTGTTCCTTGGATATTACCAATCAAGATTCCACACGTTAGTAATGTTACTATGCATCCCACTAGGGAACACATGACAATGATGCTGTTCTTCTTTGACTCCGGCATGTTGTTAGTCCTTGTTAAAAATTAATCTTGAATGTTTTTCTTGTTGAACTCTTTTAAGTGCCTAGATATGTCATCTAAAGGCTTTACTACTTTCCCATTAGATACAAACCTCGATCTATCTGTGGCGTTTTCTGCTATTGCAAAGAAAGCATCTATTCGTGACTTCTTGAGTAGGTTCATGTTGAACAGCAACTTTGCCTCTTCTTTTGTCAGGCCTTTTTCTTCTTCTTTCTTTTTTAACTCCTTCTGCTTAGTTAGAAATTTGTGCAAATCCCTTTGCATGTCAGCGGGGTCACTGGAGTTTCTGTCGTTAATCTTGCCTACTTGGGCAAAAGGGCTGCGTTTAAGGCCTGGTGAAATCCATTCATCTATTGGCGCGACTGGAAGTCCTGTTATTAACCCAGCGGCTCTTATTGCCTTGACTACGTCTTTCTGTACCTGATTGACAAGCTCAGCTTTTTTCTGTTCCCTGTCTGCCTTAGATGTAGATATGTCGTCCAGTAGATCGTCAAGTGTCACAGATGAAAAATCGGCAGTGAAGCCTTCTCTTTTAGAGTTCGATTCGATGTATTTATTAGCCCACTTAGAAATGCTCGACACAGCTTCCTGTGAAACTGACATTACCGTAGTTATTGGGTCTTGTGATGTATTAATGTACCCACCTTCGCCCATTAATTGGTCTACACTAGATTCAACTGTAGACTCTATTAATTGCCCAAGAGGTACGGTTCCGGCAACAGTTCTTGCTGCGTTTCTAACTAAATCTTCAGCAAAGGGCTTTTCGTTCTGAGGAGTGTGAACTCCCAGCCATCCAGCCACTCCTGCTATCCCAGCGTTCTTCCCTCGCTTCCATAGGGTTTTCCATAAGGCAACTGACATCTGGGATTCAAATACAGCCCTGTATGAATCTTTAAGTTTAGCTACGTCTTTACTTGACTTAGCGCTTCTAGCAAACTGAGAGTTAGCTCTCTTAATAATATTAAGCTGTGCCTCCTGTGCAGTCCTAAACATAGTCATCGACCTCTTGAATGTGCTTGGGTCGCTTGCTAACTTAGACCTAGTAAGCACGCTCCAATTAGGCTGTGTCTCACGGAAAGCTTTTTCTGTTAGCTTAATTGCAGCCTCTTTAGCTTCGTTTCCTGTAAACTTAGTAGTGTCTTTTACGAATCGCTCTGCGGCTAAGTATATCTTTCCGGCAGCCTGTTTATCTCCCCAAACTAGGCCAGACAGAGGTTTCTCTGAGAGTGGCGTCTTGTCTGATATGAAATGAGAAAGACTAGACTTACTTGCAGAGTCTCCTAATTCAACACTAACCCTACGGCCTGTCCACCTGTGCCAAAAGAAATCCGACGACATTAAGTCATCTATAGCGTCAGTTCCAGGTAGTGTATCTGTAGCCTTGAAATACTTACTAGGGATAACAGATTTTGCAGCTGGAACAGAAGCCATCTGTGTACCTATTGTAGATATACGACCCCCTAGAATACCTTTTGTGAATTTATTAAGTATGTCACTGCCAATTAAATCTAGTACAGAATTGTCAGTTCTCATTCCCTCACTTCGGCTTATTATATCTGCGAAGTTTTTAAGCTCTTTGCCGTAACCAGACTCCTGTAAATTTTTCTGAAGCCTCTTGTCGCTAAGGACTGTTTTAAGTGATCGCATTTGAGTCGCAGTTCCGTTGTACATGGATGCGTTCTGGATATAGTCCATTAACTCCCTTGAGTATGCGTTGAACTTCAAAGTGCCTTTACCTCCCATTCTTGGAAGAAATACACTCTTTGTCTCTGCTGTACTTACACCGAACTTATTTCCGTGTATTGCAATATCCAATTTCCTGTGACCTGGGTAATACTGCGGATATGTTGCCATTTTTACGCCATTTAATTGCAGCGACCTCTCATTGACAATCTGTGCTAGATAGTTGTCGTTGAGATTAAAAAACATGGTGCCAAGTTTCATTTCTTCTGGAGTAAGTTTTGATGCAATGTCACTTAGTTCATCTATGGATGCTCTACCAACCCTGAACCCACCGATGTCAAACCCTCTGGTTTTTGTTATTTGATCAAACAACCAAGGGTCACGGGTTGACATCACTAGCCCAAGTGCGTCATCCCTAGTAAGTTCTATTGACTTCCCATCTATTGTCACATTCATCTTCTTTTTAAGGTTAGTGAATGCGTCGTCTGAGATTTTATTATCTAGCATGTACTGCTTTGCCATTGCGTAGGAATTACGCATGATACCGAACGCTTGGATTTCGCCTTCATAGAGGTCGTCAAGCAGGACGCTCATGTCAGAACCTTCGCCGAACATTTTTTCTATGAGAGTAATTGGGTGGTCAGACTCTACTCCGAATAGGTCCTTGAATCTTGCTTTTTGGGACTGCACCTTTGGTGTCAACTTCCTAGGAATGATACGGCCAATGGAGTCGTCTATGGCTTTAGAGGCGGCCATAACTTGGCCTTCTAGTTGTATCATCTGAGACTGCTCTGCTCTATGAACTACTATTCTGGCAAGCTGAGATAGCGTTTCGATTGTGTCTGCTGTTACTGTGTCAGCCTCTTTACCGACAAGTCCGTATAGGTCATCTGTTAATGTCTTTGGTAGGCCAAAGACTTCACCTTTTCCTTGTAATGCGCTATTAATTCCAGCTATCATTGACTCAGCAAGTCCACCAAGGTCGTCTAAATCTGCACCAGCCTTCTGTGTGGTCTTATTGATAGAGGATGATACTTTGCTTAATGTCTCAAGTACTGGTCTTATTTCATCTGGTGCTTTTGCGAACTCACCAGACTTGTCGCCATACTTAGACTTCAGTGACTTCATCGTATCTTTAAGCGAAGCAACGCTGTTTCGCACGCTCGCTCTATTTATATTCTTTTCAATGTCGTCAAGTATAGTCTGCATTCCGCCCTCTGTGCGGGCCTTGATGATTCTATTAAGGAATAGTCCTTGCTCTTCTTTCGGCACGAACTCCTTGACTAGCTGACGTGCATACTCTACATTCTCCCATTGCTTCTGGTTCCCTGCTTTAATAGTAGCAAGTCGCTCTTTGCCTGCTTGTATCTTAATGTTCGCACGCTCGGTCGCAGCAGCAGCACCTTCTTTGGCTCCAGCTCTGTATGCTGTGTTAGTAGCCTTTTCCATTCTGGCAAGAGAACGCTTTAGCTCTTTCTCCTCAGATATAGTTATCTTTGTTGCTTTCCGTTTGGGAAGGCCTACTTTGTTTTTAACTGGCGCCTTTTCGCCGCCAAAGATAAGGTCGTCAAGCCTATTAGCAAGGTCTTTACGTTTAACATCTACGGCTATTTCCTGGAAAGTTTCTTTATCTAAGATAGCGTAATTGCCGTTGGGCTGACGTACAGATGCGTAAGGTGTTTTAGCCTCAACTGTGAGGTTGGTAGAGTTAATTACATCGTCACCGACAGTCTCAACAACTCTAAGTTGCTTAGGGACTACGCTCTCGATACCTACAGTAGTGCTGCCTGTCTGTCTAGCAGATAGTTCTTCCATTTTAGCGGTAATAGTCTTAGCGTCTTTCTTGACAATCTTAGACACCTGTTCTGCTGTCTCATTAAAAGTCTCTTTGACTACCTTCTTCTCTGCCGAAGTAAGTCCGCGCCCATTCTCTGCTTTGAATATTTCGTCAGCTTCTACGACTGCTTGGTTTACGAACTTAGCCTTAGCTCTATTGGCCCCCATTGTAGCAAGTTTGTCTGCTATCGGAGACGTTACTTTAGCAGCAACCCTCTGTAGGTATTCGCCTGTGATTGCGCCTGTTCTAGTCTTAGCAAGTGATTTTCCACCTGGAACTAACACTACTGGGAGCAATGCCCATGCAGACATCTTTACGCCAGCTTCGGTGCGTTCAATCGCAACCTCAGTCAGTGTTCCATCTTCTTTCACTTCTTCTGATATGACGCCCCATGTAAACAACTCACCTACGGCTGGGCCAAGCTTTGTCATTTGTTCTGACAGTGCAGTCAGCCCAGTCTTCAACACAGGGCTATTCCCAGCTTTATTAGCCAATGCCGTAATAGGCTTACCCAATATTTTCCGGCCAGATTCGCTTAATTTATCATTAAGACTTCCGACGCCAGGCACCTTGATTGACTGGAATACATGATAGGCAAGTGCTGCACGTTCTATTTCTGCCGCAATACCACCAATAAACTCTGGAGTTCGTTGCAATTTACTAGGCATAGATGCATCAAGGTAGGCTAGTTGTTCAGATTCTTCTTCAGACAGGCCGACCGTTTCTTGTTTCTCTCTTAGTTCACGTTGTTGGCGTGCTTCATAATACCTATCTTCAGGAAGTCTACCTTCTTTGATGCTCTTGTCTGAGATTAGGTACTCTTCTACATTCTCTGGTAACAGCAATTGTAATGTACCTGCAAGTTGTTTCTCAGCGCCAAGCCCTATTCTTGTTGCTACGTTCTGTACAGCCAACTGAGCTTTCAATACTTCACGCTGCATTGGCGTCATCTTCTCGTAACCCCAAGGCAAGTCTTCTGCTGGGTCGTAACCGAAGATACGTTCATACATATTCTGTTTGCGGTCAGCAGTAAACTGCTCACGCTCAGGCTCAGGCTCAGGCTCGTCTTCAAACTCCATTATCTGTTCAGGTTCAAAGCCAGCGGGGATTCCACCCTCAGACAGCTTCTCTTTCGTAATACCACCTCTACTCAAAGCTTCTTTGACAATCGGGTCGCTAAGAGGGTCTTCCTCAGGTCTGTACAGTGGCTCCACAAGGTCAGGCTTATTGCTGTAAGCATACAGGTCTGTGAGTCCAGTAGCGTCCGCTGTGGTCATTGCTTTCTCTTCTACTATGGTTTGCTGGTCAGCCATGCTCTATACAACCTAACTAATTCTGTGTCCGATTTATTTAGCCATACTTTAGACGAAGCCAAGTGCGACTTCCTTTGCTCTTCAAGCGTTGGCGATTCTTTAGTAGACATGTCTAGCTCTACTTCATTTTTCACTTGATTGACTGCCCACTGCTTTGCTTTGCCTACATCAACAAATGCTGCCATTAACTGGTCAATATCTATTTCCTCCCCCGCAGCCTGTGCCGCTAATTGCTGTCCTTGTAGCCAAGGAACCAAGCTTTCGCTGCTAGTCCCCTTCAGCATTATCCTACTAAACGTAGTTTGGGAAGACTTCATATCTGTGTCAAGAACTGATGTGAACGTCTTCTCGGATTTTTGGAGTATCGACTCTAAGTCAGAGTCGTCAATGATATTGCCAGCAAGAGCTGTCGCTGCCTCCTTTTTTAGTTCGTCAATCTCTTGCCTGCCAGTGATATTCTCTGCACGAATCTTTAATTCAGACACAACCTTAGGGTCGTATGAAGCTTCTCTTTCAGCCTTACCTTTATCCGCAATGATATTAGCTTGTCTTTTTTGTATTCCATCTACAATAGACGCCACCTTTTTCTTTAAGTCTAATGTGTCCTCTTCCTTGCCTGGAGGGGTCGGTATATTTGTTCCCCATACCTGTTCCGGTGTCGTGCTATTAATATTAGTCGTCCACTCCGTAATAGCTTGGCCTGTGTCTGAGATATACTTTGCGTCGACTGCGTTTTCCCTAGACTGAATAACAGACTTAGCATATTGCTTGGTGGCTATTAAGTCAGGGTCAGTGAGGTCGTCTTCTTTTGGTTCAAATCCTTTTTCTTTCCTTGTCTCAAGTTCGCCGTCTATAAGCTGTATCGCTAATTCTGGTGACCTGCCTGCAAGCTGTCGAATGTCATCTTGTTTTGCATCTTTACGGTCGCTTACTGCATCTTCTTCCAGTTTATCAGCTAGACTAGCTGTAACTTCTGCCGACCTATTCCTAAGAACCTGCTCTTCAAATTCTTCTCTTGCTGCCAGCCTACTCTCTTCTGTAGAGTTAGGGTCTTCAAGCGTCTCTTGGTATTTACTTGTAGCCGCTACTACAACATTGTCTCCAGTAGTTTTGACAGCTTCAATTGTGGCAGTTGCTATAAATTCATCTCTTGCTATATCAAATTCCTGTTGGAGTCTTTGCTGTGCCTGTGGCGACATACCTTGTGTGTCAAGCTTTACGTCACTTGCAAATTTACTTGCAGCGTCTACCCATCCTTCTGGATTAGGGTTTACCTTTTGCCATGCCTGATATACAAGCCCGGCCTTTTCTAAGTCAGCCCTAGCTCTTGTAGTCTTTAAGTAGTCTACGTTGGCTTGGGTCTTCCTTGCTAGTTCTGCCCTTAACTCACCAAACTGTGCTACCTGTTCACCTATCCCACCGATTGCCTGTGCAATAGACGAGTCCTGTCTAGCAAGTGAAGATGGAGCCTGAACTGCACCCTCTACTGGAGCTTGTTTCTGTGAAATAAATCTTCTTACTGTTGGCATATTTTATCCTATGCAAATAATCCACCACCAGGCAATGGACTTCCAAACCCTGGAGTTGTGTTTAGTGATGCCTGATTTCCTAATCCAAGCCCTTGTGTGTTAGCTGTTCCGAAGCCAGCATTTGCCCCACTGAAAGCCCCAGCTGCACCCAATCCGCCTACGATCTGTCCGCCAGCTTTGATGAATGATGCGGTCTGCTTTGCTTTACCTAGCTGTGCAGATAGCTTGCCTTGCGCCCGCATAATGGAGGCCTGAGACTTAAGCTGGCCTGATTGAATCAGTCCTTCACGTAAAGTCAACGCACGCTCACGGGCAAATTCACCAGCAGTTTCAGCAAGAACCTCAACAGGAGAGCCTTCAAGCGTTATGCCACCCTTGGCAAAAGAAGCCCTTTGTTCGGCCTTGAATATCTTTTCCTGCTTAGATACCTTTTCTTCTTCAAGCTGGGCCACTTCCATCCTGGACTTGGCCTCACGTTCAGCCTGAACTGCATTGAACTCGGCAATCTTACGTTCTGCCTTGCCCTGTTTTTTGGCGGCTTGGCCTTCCATCACTGTGCTAGTAGCAGCAATAGCCGAACCAGCCACAATAGCAATGGTAACAGGGTCATGCCTGTTAAACACACTGGACTTGCCAAGCGGCATTGGTATATCAAGATACCACCAGCCTTCTTTTAGTTGTTTGTATTCCATCAAGACGCTCTTCTATAATAATTGTATTGTTTACCGTCTTTGTCAAATGACTCTTCTATTCGCTCGAACTTCAGGGCTCTGGCGAATCTCTCACCGCCCTTGAACCCATCCTGAACACAGGCATATACTACTGGGAAGCCTAGTGATTCTGATATGAGCTCTAACGCCTCGCTGAAGGCCCTGAGAAGCCGATGTAGGGCTTTTCTCTCAGATTTAGACCCAATGCTCACGTCGACCTTTGCCCACGCCTCAGCAGTGTTCTCGTCCTTTATAACGAGCCCTCCTGTTGCGACTGGTTTTCCGTCTTTTTCGAGCGTGACGAACAGGCCATCATTATATAATTCACGACACTGAGAATCAAGTACTGTAGACTCAATAGCATCGCTAATTGCATCAATGTCTCCATCTCGGTATTCCCTTAATCTAATCATCGTTTCTCCTCAACTGAGAACTCCACTACTGCTGAGATGATTGTCATTGGGCTTGGCACGTCTGACCTTATTGTAGTATAAGAATCCGTAGAAACTCCACCTTTGATAGATGAGTTTATGTCTCTTGATTCTTTGTCAAACACACAGTCAAGGTCTTCCATGAACTCAGTCATGTTCAGGACGCCAGCATTGTCACGGACCAGATACTCCTGCCCGACCTTGCCGCCCTGTGTCTTGGAGTGACGGATGGTTGTCCGATTGATACGCTTGATCTGAGACTGAAGTGCATTGCCAGCCTGTGGCGAAGCAAGGCGAGTTGTTCGTACCTTACATGAATAAGGCAGGCCAACTTGGTATGTAATAAGGTCGCCGTCAAGTGTAACCGAGCCTTCAGATACAATATAGTCTCCTATCTTGTTCCCGCCGGATGTCACTGTAACAGTCTCGCCCTCAAGGTGGTCTAAGCCAGAGATTGTCGTAACAGGGTCGCTTGTCTCCTGCCGAACATAACCATCTGTCACATCTACTGTGTATTGGACAATGTTCAAGTCGTCGTTTGTAGTAGATATTTTAAACGAATTTGCATCAATGGCTTTAGGGCTTCCGAACTCATCTGTGTCTCTGACGTAGTAGTTTCCGTCCAGCCATGATACGTACAGGAAGTCTCCTATGGCGTACCCATGGTTTGGTATGTAGCATATTAGATCAGGCATTATAGTCCTATCGCAGTTACTCTGTCAACTACATCTTGGCAGGCGTTCTTTGCTTCCGTAAGCATTGGAACATTGTTATCCACAAGGTCTAACTTTGTTTTCAGTGGAGCAAGACTGATACTTGACCCGTCTGGGTAGTTACTTGTTGTTTGTCCGGCAAGGCCAGTAAACTCTTGTGATGTTAGTTTTACTAATGTTTGGCCATCGGCCATTCCTATTTTAATCATTACTTCTCCTATGAGTTTATGCTGCGTGACGCTTCGAACCAGTTTCCACCATCATGTATCAATGTCATTATATTGAGGTTGTCCATGGCTAAGTTGTTTCCACCCTGCAAGAATAAGTTCCCGGTTTGATGTCTAGCCGTAATTACCCTCCCTGCGGCAGTGGCCTGTAGTATCAACAAATCTCCGTCAGACCCACCATTTATCGTATCTAACTGGTCTGTTGCGGCTGCGCCTTCAGTGTCAATTCTGTGGTACGAGTCTGTGACAGTTATAGCGTTTGACGCAAGGGCAAGTGTGGTTCCTGGGCCAAGATTCTTTTTTGATGGATTCTTACTGTCCACGTAACCTTTATCAGCAACAACCCTATCTCCTTCTGTGCCTGTCATAGCAGATGCTTTTTCTGCTCCAGCTAATATCTTACCGTCTGTCTCGCTGATCGAAGTTGCAATCCATGCATTTAAGCCTGAATCCCATGAAGTACTTCCTGTTTGTGGTTTACCTGGCATTATACTCTGCCTCCATATCTACCGGAGCCATAAGCCCCTGAACCATATCTTATTGTGTCGCTTGCTAAAACAAGCTTTCCTGATGTTTGACCTGATAGATTGGTTATTGCTGAATCCATCATCTGTGCTTCATCTAGTTGGTCAAAGAATCTTGTACTGAACTTTTCTATATACCTTACTGTGTTTCCGTTTATCTGTCTCTGGACTGATACCCATAGTTCATCTTCAATCTCGCCTGCTACTACAGCTACCGACTCAAACATAGCATCTGGGTCAGCCTTGTCATCAAGAAGTGTAGTTGACATTGTGCCCGTAACATGTCTTGCCCAAGCAAACACCTCTTCTTCTGGTTGGTACGTAAATGAAAGCAGAACTCCATCATCCCTACATAGCCATAGTATAGGGTCAGGCACGCCCATTACTGCCATATCTGCTGGTGCTGTTTCAAGTAGGTGTTCAGCAAGAAGAGTAGCGTCTGTCGACTTATACTCCTCATCAGCAAACGAAAACCTCATTGCCCATACCTTGCGGCCTGATCGTTGGACATAGAATAGTGCATCATTCAATGTCAATGGCTGTATGCCATCTGAACCGTGTGTAGACTGTGGCGAGGCCTTAATGTCTGTTGGTCCGATTGGGTCGTCTACGTTATTGGCACGTACCGAATACTCCTTATTGGCAGTGCCAGCAACCAGAGTCCTTCGTGCCGCTATCCATTCAATCGCAGACATGTTATTGTCTTGGATGGTGAAGTTCACTGCGTCATCAGCCAATGTGCCTGGAGTGTGGTCTTCATAGAAGCCTATCTTTGAGCCCCATATAGTCTGGGGGTTGCTTGTAGTTCCGCCCCACCATAAGCGGTCTTCAAAGAATGTCACTGAGACAGGGTAACCTCTGTAGTCGCTCCATGAACCTTCTGACCAAGTTGTTACTGATGCTGCACTTGCTCCGCCAGACGCCTCTCCACCAACGGGTGATATTACGGTAACGTTAGCTTTCGTATCAGGATCTATTACGTCAAGGCTATCTATCCTGACTATGCCATTGTTTATTTGTTCTTTTGCTGTGAAAGCAACCTCTGTCTTTGCGTCGGCATCAGTGACTTCGACTCTAAAATAAACGTCATCAAATAGTTCTGTTGCTGAGAAAGAGGTTGCTGCTGTAAATGTCCTAAACTCCTGCCAGTCACCATTCCCTTCTTTTCTCTCTAGTACGACCAATGTATTCGGCGCCGTTGTTTTAAAGCCAGAACAGGATAACGTGAAGTCTCCTTTAGTCAGTATCTCTGAACTTGTTGTTGCATCTCCAGATATAGCCCAGTTGCCTGTGCCAGACTTGCTATCTGTATTGTCCTGTCTTGTGTGCTGAATCAACCAATAAGAACCAATATGTACATCATCTTCTTCTATGAAAGTAGAGGTTGATGCCTCAAGAACTCCTTCTGTATCTTTTGCGAAATAATACCCAGTCCTTACTGCGTCACCTGTATAGGTCATGGTAGTCGATGTTACATTCTCAGGTAACCAAGGACCACCAGTGAAATCAACGTCAGCAATAGTCCACTCTGGAACTGTTATGCCAAGTCTTGACATCTTCTGCTGAGGGTGGTCAGGGTGAGCCATGTAGATTACGTCGGCAGACTGGGTGTAATGAATATCAAAAACTTCTGTTGACGAATAAGGAGTTTCAATTTCATACACCTTAGACGTACTTCCACTTCCGAACGAACCAGTAATTGGCTCTGCAACTCCATTGGTATCGGTTAGTGTGTAACTGTTGTCATTAACCTTTACTACAACAAGAACTTTCTCGTCAATGGATGTACTGCCGGCTGAAACAAAGACCCAGTCGCCAGTTGAGTAGCCATGCCCTACCTGAGTGATGGTGTCGCTGGCAACACTGTCTATTGTTTGTAGTGCCTCATAAATCCTATCTCCATTTGAGTAGAACCTTGCATAAAGCTCGCCCATCTCAATAACTACAGTGTCATTGGCTGAGAACTCAAACTCAATCAACTTGCACTTAGTCTTAGCAGTGCCGATGTATTCAGTCCCGCTGCGCTTTACCACTCCACCATAAGGCAGAACGGTTGCGTTGACTAGCTTAGAGCATCCATTGTAGTACTTAGATAGGTCTGTGCCGCCGTCTATAAGCGGAGAAAGCTCGCCAGAATTGAATTTGGTTTTGATTAACTTATTGGGCATTACCAGTACCTAAATAGTGATGTTACTATAGTTGGGTCGCCTGTTTGGGCGGTAATTGGTGCATATAAATACTTGTAACCAGTGGCGTCAAAAGATACGCAAGCAACTCTGTCATTGCCGCTATCTGCTGTCTTGACGGTCGCTATGTGAGTGTCAGTAGCTACTGCGGTGTCTGCCCACAGGTAAGTAGCTGTACTTCCGTCTGCCCTTGCTGTACCTATTGTCCATACAATAGAGCATATAAGCTGAGGCGGGCCACCGTCAGATATGCCATACACCTTCTGCGTAAGCGTGTCTCCATCAGCGGCACCAGTGGCATTCAATGTAATTGTGACTGCATTGGCCTCAGTTTCTTTAGATGCTCCGGATATGTCCTGTAAGTCTACCGAGCCTGTCGGCCTATTGTTAATTGCAAATCCGGTTGCAGCAGAAAGGTCGCTATCCACAGCAGAACTGGCGTCCGCAATTTGCCTTAATACTCCGTAAGGCCCCATTGTTGTTAGTAAGTTATTTCCCATTGCTACTCCTTAGTTTACTATGTGACCGGCGGCTATCATTCTGAAACTTATGATGTCATTCGGTCCTGTGGTTAAATCGTCTTGCACTAATAATTCCAGGGACTCCCCTGCCATTAGCCTCACTGCTACTCCATGCTTGTCTTGGCCTGCAAACGTATATCTCCATCTAAGTCCATAAGACCCTTGAGGTATAGACCTTGCTTCATATGTTACGTCATAAGCAAGATTAGCAAGTTCATGGTTGTCTTTGGCGTTAAATATATTACGTGTGTCACCGTCAACTCTTCTTAGGACGATGCCGTTAGTTAGCTTCGGTATATTGCCGAATAATCCATCGTCCGGCTGCGTAGTTAGTACCATTGTGAGTATGAGTCTTGTAATATCTACTACAATGTCACCGCTCGCACCTCCTACCTGTACACTGAATATCTGAGTCGTACCTGATCCATCAACATTGATGTCACGAGTAGTAGATATTACGTTATCTCCCGCTTCAAACGCGAAATCGAGTGGAGTGTCGAGAGTGGCTACATAAGGGCCAGTTCCAGTTGGCGTCCCAAGTACCTCCGCAAAGAAAAACCTGCCTTCCCCTGATGCGCCAGAGAAAACACCAACATAATCTCCATCGCTTAAGATATTGTCCGTGACGCTTATTGTTAAATCGTCAATAGAAGTAGAGGCGGCAAGTGTGCTGGGCGCTCCCTGTGGTTGTGTGAAATAGAGGTCTAAGGCTGGCGTTGTCTGATCCTGAACATTTACAGCAATGCCTCCGTCTGATTCTATCTTTAAAGGATTTATTCTACTTCCGCTCATCTACTCCTCCTTTGAAATCCATTGCGTGACCGATTCCATCTGCTTGAATACCATCTGCGAGGTTTGCCTTCTTGTGCATCAACAGACCTTGCTTGAGGAAGTGTCAATTGATTATATTCTTGTATTAATAAGTTCTTTGTTGCAGGGTCGTTCTGGAGCCTTGGTGCAATAAGGATAGCAAGTTGGATTGCTATTGCATTCTTAAGGTCTTCAGAGTAAGTTGAAGGTGTGTCGTTGTCGTAGATATACCTGCAATATATTACACCCCTTGTGCCACTTAGGGCAGTCCATGTCCCATCCCCTGCACTTGGCTGGTTGCTTATCGTGGCAGTATTGGATGTGTTACATAAATAAGTAATCTCTTCTTCGTTTACGTACTCACCAGCTGTGTACTGCTCTCCAGCGGCCCATTCCCTAGGTGTTTCAGAGTAATTAGTTACGATGTACGAGCCTTCTACTTCCCATTGATATAGGTCGATGCCTGTTTGGGCAATAGAGAGTACACGTAGTCTATCTGACGGTACTGCGTATTGGTAGTCATACTCAAATATAGGTGCATACTCATCTCTGGGTATGATCTGCCGTTTAATGCACTCATTCCAAGGGTGAGACTTAATAGCGCGTTTGCGGGCTTGGTCGTAGAACTGGGCACAGACTAAATACTCATTGGTGTTAGTCTTACCCTCTTCTATCTGGTAGTCGCCCATAGCACCTAATGCTAATGAGTAGATTTCTTCTTCGATTGTTAAAGCCATGTTATCTCCAAATTATGGACGCCCCCAAGGAAAGGAGACTCAGGGACGCCCATCGGAAAGGAATTAGTCGTCTTGACCAATATAAAGTGTCGATACGGTAATGTTCTTCGTCGCATCAAGCACCTGCGCAGCCGTAGTAACTGTGACAGTGTGATCTTCGTCAAGAGGTGTCATGCCTGCAATAAGTGCAGGAATAAACAAGCCCTGAGCGGTGGTCATATCTGTCCATGCTTCTGCTGCTGTAATGGCAGTAATATTGCCAGCCGCATCTACAAGTTGTAGGTCTGCGGTAGCTGCTGCTGCCATTGCGTCGTTAGAGACTTGGAACCCAATGACCCGTGAGCCTTTAGGGACCTTGCCCATTGTGATTACTCCGGCGACAGCAACTGTGTCGGTCGGAACTGTATAAGAATCATAAGAGACTCTTACGCCTGTGCCCTGATCTGCTACACCGTCTACGAAATCACTGATTGTAGTGGTGCCTGCTGCTAGGGCTGCGAACTTAGTGGCATTAACGCCATTTGCAGTTGTTAGTGCTGCCATTTTCTATCTCCTTATGCACATTCAATTTTCATTACACAGTCTTCATCCATGCGGATTGCATTCATGCCAGCCCTTGCGGAAATCTGCCACACCTGCTTCTCAACATGCCAGTCCACCTTGAACTGAGGAGACTTATTCTGAGCAAAGAGCATTCCCTCTTTAGCCCATGCGTAACATGGAGCGATGTCTGTATCTTCGTCAACGTCATTGCTTGAGCCAGTTACGACATTGTGGTCGATGATAAATCTAAAGCCCATGTATTCACTGACAGTACCAGCAACAAGTGCCCGAACGATATTAGTGTCAATACTCTGTGTTTCAGCTTCACGTAGGAGGTCAGACATCTGCTGTGGACCTACAACAAGGTTGAAGATTTGGTTAGGGTCATTGTAAAGTTCAATCAAGCCCTGACGAGCAAGGATGAGCTTTTCAATAGTCAAACCAGTTGATGTGCCGCCTGCACTGAAGTCAGATTTAGCATCGTGGACGATTGTACGTCCAGCACCATCACGACCAGTAAAGGCTGTGTTAGAGAGGATGTAAGTGTCATCGCCAGGCTGGTCGCCACCACGAACATTTGCGTTGAACGCATTGTAGATTACGTCATTCTTAATGCGAATAACACCCTTAGCAAACGCCTGAATATAAGGCGATGTTGGGTCAGTCAAGAGAGCAATCTGGTCTTCGTCATCAACAAAGATACGTTTTCTGTAGAACTCAGGTGACATCCAACGTCTGTTGTGTACACCCTCTTCTAGTGGAAGGTCTTCAAAGCGAGTGTTCTTCTTGACGAGGTTTAGTTCACCAACGAAGTCATAAGCTTTTGATTCACCTTCAAGGACGTCTACCATTACTGAACCAGCATATGCGTCCACTTTTTCCTGTAGCACGGCTTTCATGCCGGGCATGTAAGCATTATAGAATGCTTCTTCCCAATAACCAGTATTGGCATTGGTGTTTGAATTTCTTTCGGTCATCTTAGGACCCTTTCAATAAAATTAAATTAACAATAAATCGCCTCGGTTGTCCTAACGGGCCTTGGCTGGTTTACGCTCCTCAGCGAGTGGGCTACCACTATCTTGCAGGGCCATAAGGTTATCCCGCACGTTTATCTCTCAATAGCTTCATGTATTCTTGGTAGACTGCATTGTGATCAGGATGCAATCTGTCTAGCATAGCTTCGCTATTTAGGAGTTCGTTTATCTTTTCTTCAGATGATTTTTCTGTTGCTGGTTTGTTGTTCGGCAGCGAGCTTTCATCTGTAATTTTTGACAGTTCATATAACTGTTGTTTTACATCTGGGAACTGGTCAATGCCGTAGTTCTGAAACAGTTTGTCAAGGCCTGTCTGCTCTGCAAATGCATCTGCCTTAGACATGTTATCGTCATAGCTATCTGCCCATGAATCTTTAAGTCCTGCATTGCCTTTCTCGATAAGCTCAGACAGTTCTGTGTCGTAAGATTCTTTGCTTGAAGACTGAATGCCATTCCAGAACTCGATAGCCTGATTGAACTGGTCTTGTGTCATTTTTGTCTCAGACGCAAAACCTTTGAATTGTTCAAGTAGCCCGGTGTCCACATCTACTCCATCAGCTGGCTTATACGAATAGCCATCAACACTGTCTGGCACACCAAGCTTGCCGTAAATCTGCGAAACATGGTCCTCAGATAGTGTCTCTGGGAGCTTAAGGGCGTCTGGATTAGAGAACTCACCCTTCATGCTTTCTAGGTTGGTGTACGCCCCAGCAATGTCCTCTACACTCTTAAAGCCTTTATTCTCAGCTAGAGTTTTGATTGATTCTGGTGCAGTTGACAGGTCGCTAAATGAACCGTCGCTTCCAATCCAACTTGAATCTGTCGTACCTTCTGGTATCATTCCTTCACTCATTTTATCCCTTTCGATTTTTCTTTAATATATAACCAAACATTCCTCATGCCTTCATGGTAGAATACTTGGTTCGTTGACCATTCCTTGAAGTCAACGCTTGTTCTGTTTGCTCCGCATATTTTCTCAAGGTCCTCCATGATAATCTTACCTGCTTTTGTTTTGGCTACCTGAGCGTATGCTTGTCTTAGTTTCTCTTGAATCTCTTCGTAAGACTTTTGTTTTACTTGTTCTTCGGTCATATCTGTGCTAACGGACTAGACTCGTCCACCTTTCCACTTAAATTCTTGACTGCCTTAGACCCTGCTTCTGCATTCTGTAGTTGCATTGCCTGTTGCTGTTGCTGCTTAATCTGCTCTCTCTGTTGTTTCACTGCGTCTGCGTCTGTTAGGACTTCAGCAGGGACACCAGAGGCCAGCGCACTTATCCTTGAAGCATGGTCCATATCTATGTTTTCAAGTACACCTAGTTCGGCATAAGGAGCCCACTGTGCAAGCCATACAACGATTGCATCGGCCTGTAAGGTACTCATTGCCATTGATAGGCGGCCTTGGTAGATTATATCAAAGTCAAATTCTTTCGGTGCATCTGGGAGCTTGGTTTGTGGTATGAGGTCAAGTGAACGTGAGATGAGCGGGTCAAGTGCGTCCTTCTGAACTGCACCTACTACCGCACCAACTAAAGCCAATCCTTCTTGTTTACGAATTTGAGACTCTGTTGCACTTGATATATTCCTTACGTCTTCTAGGGTCTGGAATATGTTTAACAACATGCCATCTTTGACGATCTGTTGCTGGTTGATTATCACCTCATTGGTAAGAGGTAGGTTTGCTCCAGTATTCCAAGGAACAGGTATACTCGCGCCAGCACGTATGTAAATCATACCCTTTGGCTCTGTGACAGGCTGGCCTATTACTCCATCATCCTCAGCAATCATAGGAGGATTATTAGCAAGGTCTGCTGATTCAATAAAGTCGAACCTCATCTGGTTCAACATGCGAATCTCAGGTAGAAGTTCAATTACCGGACCCCTACCCCAAAGCTCACCAGGAGCCTTAGTGAATCTCATTACAAGGTAAGGGTTAGAGTCAAACTTACCCTCTTTAACAATCACTCGTTTATCTTCGTATACGAACGCAGACTTGAACTTCTTGGATGTTATTTTCTTCTTTGTGAAGTCTGAGTTAGGGTAAACACAGTGGATGAACTTAAACTTGTTCTGAGCCTCTGTGGGGTTTTCTGCGGCCTTTACTATCTCTGCTGGCAAACTCTCTCTATCGAACTCCTGAACGGCCTGACGAGCCGTGTAGTAGATGTCACGGAACACTGTGTCAATGTCGCCTTTGGAGTTCTCAAGAAATGCAATGTCACCAGTGTGATATGATCTATATGAGAGCTCGTTAGTCTTTGAGTCTTTCTCTACAGAGATGATACCAGTACCAAATACAATCATTGACCTAATAGCAGAGAACATCTCTCTCATGAAGTTAGATCTAGTCATTTCTTCTTGGGTAACAGACGTGGCCTTTGATAGCCATTCAGTTACGGCAGACTCTTGATTGTCTTGATAATCTGATGCTTTGAACTCAAACCACTTTGTGCCAACTGGCATTAGATGTGAGAAGATATTTGCAGACAACCTAAATGACGCATCAATGGCAGTTGAGTCAAAGATGTCAATTGAATACTCTTGCCCCTCAGACGTCTCTCTAGACCTGTACATCTCACGGGCAGCAGGCCAGGCGTACTTCCCAGCCTCCCGCATAATGTGAGTGTATTTATCTTTCTCTGATGTAGCAGAGTTGTAGTTCTCTAGTATAAAGTCTACTGTTTCTGGCATTACTGACCCAATCTCTGTTTAAGCTGTTCTCTTAGACCTGATATGATTGTAGACTGGCGACCGCCAGAGGTAATAAGCTTTCGCCGTTCCCTCTTAGCCGCCTCGGTCTCATCTTCTTTTACCTGTTGTATTTCTTCTACCTTTTCTGGTTGAGGTAGTTTTGGCTTGCTACTTCCGCCGAAGCTCATAGTCTACTCCTTAAGATGATGCGATAAACCCAGATTCTTGAAGTCTATCGATAAGTGAGTCAATAGCAGCATTGTTCCCGTCAACAGCGGTCTTCAGTGCCGCTAAGTCAGCCACGATAGTCGCAGCCTGTGCCGCAGTCATATCCGTACCAGTATCTACTCCAGTTAAGGTAGCAGTCATTGCTGCGCAAGCAGCTGGGTCTGATACAGTTGCCGGCTGGTCTACTGGTGTATTCCCATAAAACCCGATAGTATCAGAAGTTGCTTGTCCGATTTCAATTCCAGTTCCAGAATCTCTTAATTTTCTTGCCCATACTGCCATGTTTTACTCCTGTTCTGCCGTTACCGGCGAATCGTTTACATCCTTTTCAGGACTTTTCTTTTTCGCAATATCTGCGATTACGTCTACTTTCTTACGGGCACCGCCTGCTTCTTTCGTTAGGGGCACGCCAAGTTCTTTTGCTTCGTCACGCCATGTCAGTTCTGGCTTAACTTCCATAGCAGCTTGATGGGCAATCATCATGTCGTCAAACATCTCATTGAAGATTTCCCGAACCCTGAACTCATCAATAGGTACTACTGTCTTAGTTTTCATTGCCTTCATTGGACGACATGTAGGACATGTCCAGCACTTCCTTCTTTCGTCGTACAACAACTCTGTGCCGCATTTACATAATTCCATTTCCGATTCCTTATATATGATAGTTTGATTTTTGTTTCGTGAACCTCTGCTGCTCATATCCATGCCTGCTTCTAATTGAGGCCCGTGACGCAGCTAGCAAGAAGTAAAGAGTTGAAAGGTAGTAGTGGTCGCCCTCACCGCCTGATAGCTTAATCCAACGAGGCTTTCTTATTCCCGTATCTGGATTCTCAATGATAGTCTTCGCTGTACGAGTCAACGAGTCAGAATATACGTCTATATCAGGACAGAAGCGAGGTATTCTAATTTTCTTAGTCGTGAATATCTCGTGGACTTTATCCATCCACTCGTTACGGTTGGCTTTGACTGTACCTTCTTTGGCGTCCCACTTAGGCTTGGCACTGTAATGTTCAGTACAGAAAGCCCTTGATACAGCGTAGGGCTCTGCCTTTGCAAACTCTTTAATCTTGTGAGTCTCTGGCATTGCGTCGATTACACAGTACTTAACGTGCATCTTCTGGGCAATGTCGTGAAGTTCGCCGAATGATTCAGCTTTACCAAGGGTGAGTATCTCGTAAGTGTCACGTCCTGTCTTAATCCCTATTACGTAGTGGAGATAAGTACCAACGTCACAGCCCATTACCGTGTCTCCATCGGAGTACATCGAAAGGGCATCAGTCCCAGCCATGTCAAGGACATCTTGTTTACTGAGCTGGTTCTCGGCTTCTGTAGTAGCAACGCCAAGTGTTGACCGCATGAACTCTGACATCTTCGCACCATCAAGGCGGTTGTAGTCATACATGTAGTCTTCAAGGTCTGCATAGGGACTTAAGAGTCCGTCTATCCAGAAACCTGCATATCTATGGTCGGGGTTATCTGCTACCCAGTGCCCATCTTGAACAAAGATTTCAGTTTGGCAATGAATGCAAGCCCTTATCCATTTACCGTCTTTCAGAATAATAGAGTTCGGGAATGAGTCAACTAGACATGTATACTTGCCACAGGACCCACACTTGATCTGCCATTTCCTCTGATCGGAGTCATTATAGAGTGCATCTATCCCGTAATCAGGATAGGTAGGAGTTCCAAAATTAATCTGGTGGCCGAACCTAGAACGCTTAAGCCTCTGTTTCGACATGTAAACCATGTCTTGGTCCATGAGGTCAATCTCATCTCTCATCACACAGTCACAGGCTACTGAACGGAGGCTATCGGTATCTTTGGTTTCTGAGCCGCCTACTTTCTGGGGCTTGGCACCTACCATAACAATAGAGCGTCCATTGATCTCTTTACAGAGGGTCGTGTTTGTGTCGCCCTTCTTCTGTACCCATCTATTGTAATCAAACAATGGGTTGAATGCCACCTTACTGAGACGCTCAATAGATTTCTCAGACGGCATCATATAGAGGACGTTCTGGTCGTACTTCCTGTAGTAACAGGCGTGCATGGCTTCTATGTATTTCGTGGTCGTCATGCAGACCTGAGCACCCTTCTTACAGCTCATTACCTTCTTGTCACAGTTGACAATATCGGCAAGATAAGGCATGCCCTTGAGCGAGAACTTAATCCCGTCTCTTATGTTCATCCCCTTGTAGTGAGCCCACAGGAGGGGGTTGGTCTGAATTAGTTTCTGTGTCCCTTCGTCCATATATCCTTTCCCAAGATTCTTCCCATTTTTTTCTGTCTACTGGACGGTATGTGTCTCCTTTGCCAGCACTCAATTAATTATCTCCTTATTAGGCAGGATAAGCTCTGGTGGGAGCTGAACGTCCATCTCTACCCACTTCCCGTCCTCAATTACCCTTGGCTTGTGCCATTTACATATCGTGACAATCTTACCCTGAAACTCACAGATACGCATGTCGCCACAGCAGGTCTTCATTATGAGGTTGAATTTTGGTCCACTTTCCATTCTAATTCCTTTCTATTCTTCCGTATTTCTGAAGCCTCAGAGGGGTTTTTGGTATGTCTGGATAAGAACTGTCCCGTTCATAAGTCCTTATTTCACGTTCTATACTGGGGCTGAGAGGTCGGTTACTCTTGAAATTGCAAAAAATTCGGGGTTGAGTAGGTACCTTACACAGCTCCCCATCCCCATCCGGCCCCCACCCCCCTCCTTAAAAAAGCCTTTGCCCTGCTATATTGTGGACGTTGTGGGTGTTGTGGGATAATGCTTGTTCGGTTCTTGTTACCACTATATCTTGTGGTTTGTTTGGCCTTGTTAATAGCCTATATAGTAGGTTTGCCGTATGAGCTCCTGAGAGCCCCGTGAAGGCGATTGTGACCTGATTGGTACATTGGCATGGTGCAAGGGCTGATCGTGGCTTCTAGGCCTATTCTCGTGCGTGTTATTGGGCAAGTTTAATGCTGGCTTGGCGTGAAGCCTCGGCAAATGCCTCTTTTTCGGTGTCAGTCATGGTGGAGGACTGGTCTGCGGTGGACGTTTGCACCTTATCAGTGAACATTGCCTTGTATTTACCCAACAACTCTAGCGCCCGTATACGCTCACCATTATTAACCATGCCTTCTTGATCTTGTTTAAATGCTAACGACCTAAGCTCTTGCACTATCTCTTCTGCTGTTACGTCTGTTTTCTTGGCCTGCTCTTGCCTTGCCTCTTCTATAGCCTTTACCACTGTTTCGGTGAATATCTGAGGTAAATTATTATTTGCGCTTCTTTCGCTGTACCCTGCTTTAATAGCCGATTGCGTGGCGTTATTATATGTAGCACTCCCAGCATTGGTATAATTCTTTATAAATGCCTTTTGTTTTGCTGTTAGTGGTTTAGTTTTAGCCATTGATCTATGATTTCTTTTCATTTATTTTCGCCTTTTTTGCTGTCTTAGAGGCGGTTTTTGTGATTATTTTAAGTTTTTTTATTATTTTCTCAAGTTTTATCTTGCATTGGTCGAAGTACAGTGTATACTTAATATAGTTAAATTAATCAATAATCTTTTAAGGAGTT
>Ga0180437_10003017_pt1 | contig 25699 bp, 12 predicted proteins | sample SS_ome_4_FD_132410 | JGI IMG/M metagenome (GOLD analysis project Ga0180437, IMG submission 132410) | Hypersaline lake sediment archaeal communities from the Salton Sea, California, USA - SS_3_D_1 metaG | ecosystem: Environmental > Aquatic > Non-marine Saline and Alkaline > Hypersaline >... | reverse complement strand
GGATCACTGCGATAGCCACGAACGACGGATGGGTACAACTGTACTCTCACGAGCACGGGCCGCGATGGATAAATCAGTATAGACCAGAGGATGGGGCGTTTGTCGGCGGTGTTTCTTACCTATACGAGCCCGCTTCGCACGAGGTTTGGTCGACGTTTTACGAGGATCTTCCCGAAGATGCTGAAGTCCGGCGGATCTTCGGTACCGGTTACTTCCAAATGCTCGTGCGGTACCGAGATATCGAACTCGACCGCGCAGTGTTTGCGCCGTTTGGCGACGGTCGGTTTCTTGCATCTCGCGTGGTGGTTCGAAACCGGAGCGACCGGAAGAAGACTCTTCGCCACGGTGAGTATTGGGACGTGTGGATCCACGATATCATGTTCAACCGCCAACAGATGGGGAGTGACATTAAAACACTGCGTGACGCGATATCCACAGCCACCTACGGCGGCTATGAAGCAGACTGGGACGGTGCACTGAACGGGTTACGTGCAAGGCACCCGCGGGGTGTGCTCTCAAATGAGGTGCCGTTCTTCATTGGACAGACCCCGTCGGCTCGTCCTGACGTCGTGTGTGTCGCTCTCGACACGCCAGTCAGCGGCTGGACGGCTTCCCGAGCCGACATTTTCGGTGAAGGCGGACGAGCCCGACCAGACGGCCTGATCAATCCCAGCAACAAACCGCACAAAGACGAGAGAACCCGCGGCAGCAGAGTGTTGTCCGGCGGCAGGGTAAGCCAGGGAGTGGGATTTCTCGCGGCTACCGACCTGGAACTGGAACCCGGTGAAGAAGTTGTGCTGGGGTTTGGCTACGGGGCCATTCCACCGGCCGAAGTCGAACAAGAGGTCGCTGCTCTCGGAACCGACCCGCAGGCTTTGTTTGAAAGCACTCGCGCCGCCTGGAAGAAGTTCGTGCCCCATGTGAACATGGCTGGCGCAGACTGGCTCAGCCGCGAACTTGCCTGGGGGGCCTACTATGTGCGGTCCGGGTCGGCGTACCACGAAGCTTACCAGGCGCATACGCTTCCTCAGGGTGGCGCATACCAGTACCTCTGGGGAATGAACGCCGGTCCGCGGGCGACGCTTCAGCACGCGCTGCCGTTGATCTGGTTGGCGCCGGAATTGGCGAGCGACGCCATTCTGTTCACAATGGCACAGACGCATCCCGAGGGAGAGAGTCCCTATGCGGAAGTCGGCGCCGGTTTGATCGAACCCGGCCATTTTTATCCCTCGGACAACGATCTGTGGCTTCTGTGGGCCGTGTCGGAATACGTGCTTGGTACGCGTGACCGCGCATTTTTGCGCCAGTCGGTTTCGTACTGGCCGGCGCCTTACACGCGACCGGAGCCGGTCTGGGGGCATTGCGTCCGCGCGTTTGACCACCTGATCAACGATATAGGCACCGGGTCGCACGGGCTTCTGAGAATCCGCACCGGCGACTGGAACGACACACTGCCGGCGGAGAGCGGGGTACCGATCGATCGCGTCTGGGAAGAAGGTGAGAGCACGCTCAACACTGCGATGGCGGTCTACGCGCTGCGCCGCTTCGCCGAACTTGCCGATCTAAAAGGGGACCGAAGAACCGCAGTGAAGGCGCGCGAGTGGGCCGATAAGTTCGCGGAAGCGGTTAGATCGTGCTGGCGGGGTAATCATATTAACCGGGGTTGGATGGCTGACGATCATGAGATCGGCTATCAAGACCTGTTTCTCGAACCCCAACCGTGGGCGCTGATCGCCGGGGTTCTCGACGATGACCAGGCTCGCACGCTTGTCGACGAGATTCGAGAGCGCTGTGCCGATCCGCTTGCCGCGCGCATATTTGCGGCGGGTGGCGAAGGAAACAGGCCGACGGCGGGCGGCGGACAGTGGTATTCGATCAACTCGACGCTGGTTTGGGGATACGGCAAGGTCGATCCGGAACTCGCCTGGAAAGAGCTGCAAGACAATACTCTCCATCGCCACGCTGAAGTGTATCCGGAGATATGGCACGGCATTTGGTCGGGTCCGGACGCGTATTTACCGTCGAACATTTCACCGCAGGTGAGCGGCAAAACGTGGTTTCTGCCGGGCATGAAATATGCCATGCTCGCGTGGCCGGTGCAGATACTGTTCGCGCATTCTGAACCGCTCAACGCCTCGCTGTGGTTGGCAGGTATCGTACCGACGGCCCGCGGCCTACGCATCGATCCACTGCTGCCGTTCGAGGGATGGACTTGGGACGGCGGGCTGCTGCACGTGACGTTTAACAAAGATGAAGTGGCGGGCGCGATTGGTGCACTTACGGCGGAGGTAATCGAGGTCCAGCTATCGCTGCCTTCTGGATTACGGGACAAGAACGTCTTGGTCGAAGTGGCAGGCCGGTCCTGCGAACACACTTCTCAAGGGAAACGGACCACGTTTCGCTTGCCGGTGGGTCCCGCCGCCCGAACACCGTTCCGGGTTTATGCGAAGTGAGGGCGGAGAGTTGGAAAGTGGTTAAGGAAAAGGCAGTTTAACTCTGTATACTTGACCGCTTCGCGAGTAGCGGCAACGGCCGGTTGATTCTTCATTCCCTGGCGAGTTGCTGCGATATTTTCGCGATCATCTCACGACATTCCGCCTCAGCCTCCGCCATACCTCTTGTGGTGGCATTCCCGCTTTTCAGGTAGTTCAGAATCACGGCTTCCGCTGCGGCGAACTGTTCGCACACCTGGCCGACTTCGCTGGCAATCTCGCCGGGGATCGTTGTGACACCGTTACAGTCACCATGAAGCAGATCGCCGGGATTTATCGTCACGCCTCCGACGCTGACCGGTACCTGGATTGACGGAATGTGGCAGTAGCCATGGGCGCATATCGCGCCGCTTGTGAAAACCGGGAATCCGAGCGCTCTAACCTGGGGTAGATCTCGTCCCGCACCGCTCGTGATGAGACCGGTGGCACCGAAGGCATTGTACGCGGCGCACATCACTTCGCCGAACGTAGCGGCGACCGGCGGATCGTCGAGGTCCTGGAAAACCACGACAGGCGGGCTCGGGACTTCGCTGAAAAGAGCAACCTGTTTCTGGATGTTTCCGTAAACGTCGCCTCGGGCGGGTGCCGCCGACCGAAACGTCGCGGTGGCGGCGTATCCGACCACGGGCGGCAGTTCGGGAAAACACGCCTTGATGCGGTCATCCATGAAACCGACGTTCCTGGGTCGGATGTTGAAGAGCTCGATAACGTTGCAAACCGTGGGCGTATCGTACTTGCGCAAGACGTCCAGCTCTTCGTGTGACAGCGGTTTAGGATTCATAGGTTCCTCCAATTCTCTGTGTTGAGGCTCGACCGAAGATGGCTGACTTTGTCCGCAGTATGCACCATGCGACGTCAAACGACCCGTCGCTTCGTGAGGTTGTTAGTCTGCCAGCCCCGGAATCAACCGTTGCGCGTTCTTATGGTAGAACTTCTCTAGAACCTGCTGCGGAAGGTTCAGACAATCGGCCTCTTTACCTCCCATCCCAACTTTGCCGGCACCGGCGTAATACTTGTAATCGTTCCGATACATCTTCTCCGCGTTCTTGGTGAACCTAACCTGCTGGTTATCGCCAGGCGATCCGTCCCGTTCCGGCCACCGTCCGAGGTCCGTGCCGTACATGATCCGGTCCTGGTACTTGATGAAGAAGTTGCGGACCTTCTCAGCGGGCTGTCGGCTCAGATCACGCGTCCGGGCCGACACCTCGACGTAAAAGTTGGGATACCGATCGAGCCGTTTCGCGATCTCGTCGACATCGTGTGACATGCTCCCGCAGTGCGCGCCTATGAATATCAAATCCGGGTGTTTCTCCAGGATCCGATCACGGGCAGCCAGGATGGTCGCATGACTCGGGAACCCCTCTCTACCGTAAACGTGCCATTCCGGGTTGGCTGAGTAGTAACCGTAATGCACACTTTCGGGATCCAACGGCAGCCATGCAGCTACTGGTTCCGCAAGATGAGCAAGCAACGGCTTACCCCGCATCGTTAAGTGTTTGTAAACTGGATCAAACACCGGGTCGTCCGGCATCAAGTACTCACCGGTCGGCGTCTTCATTTCCATACCCACTTCTTTCCAAATCTTGGTCATCACTGCGCCGGCCTCGAACGATTTGTCCAGCCATGCAGTCACCTGTTCCGCGTAATCCGGCTCGTTCCGTTTTGTCAGGTCGAAGGTCGAGGCGAAGTAAAACTGCTGCGGGTAATGGTTGTGAATGGACTCGGCACGCTCTTCCATCAGCCTCATGATCGCAAGATTGTTGCCACGAACACAGATATTGACGATCCGAAGGTTGATCCTGTTCATCATCTCCGCGAACACCGGGATGTCTTCGAAAACGTGGGCGTGAACGTCGATCTTCAGGATCTGCTCGAACGGCGGTGCCGTCTCGGAGTCCGCCTCTGCGAATTGTCCCGTCAAGGAGACCACCAGAACCAGGAATGCAGCACTCAGCTTTCTCATAAACACATCCTCCCGCTTCAAATCTCTCTGAAATCCCATCCATTTCGTGAATCTGCTATCGCATAAGTTAATCACACACGCAGGTTGTTTGGCAAGTGCTTTCAGGCTCACGCGCAGCCTGATCAAAGCCCGGAACACGAGATGCGACAGCGTTTTTTTCCACCGATCGGCCGGCCAAGTGCGCTCGCCGGTGGAGACTTGACATTGCTGCCATGCCATGGTATCTGTAAGTTGGAAATGCCACGTGCCAGCATGTGTTTGGTTGAAACGGTGGAAGTCGTGAGAACGCGTCGGGTTTCGCGAACATCTTTACTTTCATGTCCGACCAGAATTGGGTGATGCATGTCGGTACAGGAAGTCCAACAACCTCTGCAACGAGACGGTGGCGATCAGGGTAGTCGAGAATAAGGAGTGTCTCAGATGCTAAATGAGGTGAAACGACAAACGCGCAGGGATTTTCTAAGAACAATGGGTGCGGCGGTTGCCGCGGCTGGCACGATTCCCGGACTTTCCCAAGCGGCGTCCCGGGCCGGCGAGATTCGTCGCCCCAACATCCTGCTTTTCCTGCCGGACCAGCACCGGTTCGACTGGCTGGGCACCACCGCGGGCATCCCCGTACCCACACCTAACCTGGACCGTCTGGGCGAGCAGGGTGCGCACTTCACCTGGGCCGTCTGTCCTTCACCACTGTCCGCGCCGTCGCGCGCGTGTCTGGCCTCAGGGAAGGAGTACGACCGCAACGGCGGGGTTAGATCCAACGAGTTCAACTACCCGCTGAACCAAACCACTTACTACACCCTGCTCCGCGACGCCGGATATCACGTGATAGGATGCGGCAAGTTTGACCTCGACAAGGCCGCGCACAATTGGGGACTTGACGGGCGACATCCGGACAAGCTTATCAACAAGCTCGGTTTCTCCGACGGTATTGACAACGCGGGCAAGGGCGACGGCGTGAACGCCTACGTCAGAGACGAACCTGCGAACACGCCGAAAGACCCGTATTACCATTACCTCAGCCGACAGACGCCGCCGCTGGACAAGGTCTGCGCTGACGACATGGCGTACCGCTATACGACCCCCAAACTCCAGGCTAACTGGGGGAAATATGCGTATACAGACCCTATTCCCGAGGCGATCAAGGACGAACATTACGTCGACAACTGGATCGCTCGCAATGGGCTGCAGCTGCTGGACGGAGTCCCTGATGGTAAGCCGTGGCATCTCCAGGTCAATTTTAACGGCCCGCATAACCCTATGGATATTACAAAGAGTATGGCCGAGAGCTACCGGGGGCCGAAGCGCGTGATCGAGGGGTTTCCGCGACCGAACGCTTACACCGGTGACTTCACTCCGGAGGATCACGTTCGTATCCGGCAGAACTACTCGGCGATGATCGAGAACATCGACCGGTGGCTCGGAGTGTACATCCAGAAACTGACCGAACGCGGCGAACTCGATAACACAATCAGTGCATACAGCAGCGACCACGGCGAGATGCTTGGCGATCACGACAGGTGGGGCAAGATCGTGCCATACCAGCCGAGCGTCGGCATACCGCTGTTCATCAAGGTGCCCGGGATGACAGCATTGGGCAGGTCACCCGCGTTGGTCAGTCTGATGGATCTTACAGCCACTTTCCTGGATTACGCAGGTGTCCCGGTACCACAGGATATGGACAGCAGATCGTTGCGTGCTCTACTGGAAGGAAGACGGACAGAGCATCGCGAATACGTTCTTTCCGGCTTGATGAAGTGGCGGATGGTTTTCGATGGCAGGTACAAGCTGGTCGAGGGTTACGGATCTAGTGACATGCTGTTCGATCTGGCGAACGATCCGCAGGAAAACGAGAATCTCGCGGAAAGGCTGCCGAAGGAAGTGGCCCGGCTCCGCGAGTTGAATCCAGCCAGGAGAAGCAGCGCCACGGTTTAATTACCAGTCGCTTCGGCGGAGGCCACACCCTTGTTTTTCAGATGAATCCGCATCCGTGCGTAAAACGGGCTTTTCTGATAGAATAGGCAGGGTTTTCAGTGGAAACGCTAACGGGAGGTGTAGAGACAGATGCGAAAACAGGGCCAATGGAGAAACATCGAACGCCGCCTATTCTTACTGCTATTAGTTCTGCTCGCCTTCGGAATGACGCTCGCGTCGGTACCTCTTCTGTGTTATAGTCAAGTGAATCAGTCTTCCGACTCTTCACCTCTTGGGAGGAACACGATGTCAGCATCACTGAAGTTCCGTAAGATCCAGATCTCCGACGAGCGGTACGAGGCCGCAGGCGCGTTCGACGTGAACAACGACGGCGTGCTCGATATCGTCTCCGGTGCGTACTGGTACGAGGGGCCGGAGTTCAAGAAACGGCACCGTGTCGGCGACGTACCCGCGCAGGACGAGTATTTCGACGATTTTTCCACTATCCCGCTCGACATCAACGGTGATGGATACACCGACTTCATTACAGGAGGTTGGTGGGGCAAGACTATACGCTGGCGTGAGAATCCGGGCACGCCCGACAAGGAGTGGTCCGAACACGTCATAGCCGAGTGCGGCAACGTAGAGACCACCCGCGCGTGGGATGTGGACGGCGACGGTATAGTCGAGATTGTCCCCAATACACCCGGCAACCCGCTTGTGGTCTACAAACTGGCTGTTGACGATCGCGGCAAAGGCACCGGTACCTTTGCGGCCCACAAGATATACGACAAGCCTCAGGGCCACGGTCTGGGATGGGGAGACGTCACCGGCACCGGTCGAGGCGATTTCGTGCTCGCGAACGGTTGGCTCGAGGCTCCGGAAGACCTCTATCACGGGAAGTGGGTTTTCCATCCTGACTTTAAGCTCGGGGGCGCAAGCATACCGATCCTTGTGGTGGACGTGAACGGTGACGGGCTGAACGATCTCATCGTCGGCCAGGCGCACGATTACGGTCTTGACTGGTGGGAACAGAAAGCGGGCGATGACGGACAACGTACCTGGATACGTCACCGGATCGATTCCGACAACAGCCAGTATCACGACATGCAATGGGTGGACATCGACGGCGACGGGCAATGCGAACTGGTTACCGGTAAACGCTACCGAGCCCATAACGGCAAGGATCCTGGCGGCGGCGATCCGCTGGGGGTCTATTATTTCAAATGGGATGGCAAGGATTTCACCAAGCACGTGGTCGACTATGGGCCGCCTGGAACCGGCGCAGGATGTGGGATCCATTTTGCCGTCGCGGACTTGACGGGTAACGGCCGTCTCGATATAGTCGCCCCGGGCAAGGACGGACTATATGTGTTTTTCAATGAAGGTATCTGACTGCTGCGGTTGAACGTAGAACCTGGAAAACAAAGGAGCACTTAGCATGGCTAAGATTGCGATGATCGGCGCGGGCAGCCTTGTTTTCTGCAAGACACTTTCAATGGATATTCTTGCCACCGATGCGCTGAACGACAACGAGATATGTCTTATGAGCCGCACCAAGCCGAAGCTCGACCGAATGGAGGCGTTCGTCAAACGCGTCGTCAAGGAAAACGGTCTGTCCGCCAACGTATGGTCCACGCTCGACCGGCGCGAGGCGCTCAAGGATGCCGATTACGTGATTGTGATGATCCAGGTCGGAGGTCTGGACGCGTTCAGGCTGGATTACGAGATTCCGCTCAAGTACGGCGTCGACCAGTGCATCGGCGACTCGCTCGGTCCGGGCGGCGTGTTCCGGGGACTTCGGACGATCCCGGTGCTCATCGACATCGCAAGGGACATGGATGAACTGTGCCCCGACGCGATCATGCTCAATTACGCCAACCCGATGGCGGCATGCTGTTACGCGCTCGGTAAGACCTCGAACGTCGAGTACATCGGTCTGTGCCACGGCGTGCAGACCACCCTGGATCTCATCAGCCGTTACGTGGACGTGCCGAAGGACCAGATCGATTCTCTTTGTGCCGGGATTAACCATATGGCGTGGTTCCTGTCCCTGAAAGACAAACGCGATGGACGCGATCTCAACCCGATTCTGCGCGAGAAGATCGAGAAACCAGAGTACTATGTGAATGAAAAGGTGCGCTGCGAGGTTATGCGCCATTTTGGCTATTTCATGACCGAGAGCACCGGTCATTTGTCCGAGTACGTGCCGTGGTTCCGCAGCCACAAGAGAGCGCTCGACCTCTATTGCGACGAGCCCGGATTCGGCGGAGCCTCGGGTGCATATTATCAGTACAGCGCGATGATCGCCGAGAAATACAAGGATGTCGATTATCTCGAGCTCGAGGATCCCAAGATTCAAAGCCGGAGCGTCGAGTACTGTTCTTACATCCTTGAAGCGATCGAGACGGACGTACCTTTCCGGCTGAACGGCAACGTCCGGAATGATGGATACATTACAAACCTTCCTCAGGGTTGCTGCGTCGAGGTGCCTGTGTTCGTTGACAGCCGTGGCCTGCACCCGGTGCGCGTGGGAGATCTTCCGCCGCAGTGCGCAGCGCTCAACCAGAGCAACATCACGGTCCAGGCGCTGTCAGTTGAAGCCGGACTCACCGGCGATCCCGAACACGCCATGCAGGCTATAGCTATGGACCCGCTCACATCGGCTGTGTGCACGCTTGCTGAAGCGCGTGAGATGACCAGCGAACTTCTCGAGGCGGAGCGGGAATGGCTCCCTCAGTTCGAAGGTAAGGCTCTGCGGCCAACTCCCGTGATCTCGATCCCGAAAGACGTCAAACCGGTGGATGTGCCGCTCGATCCCGCGCTTGCCATTGCCAATCGCTTCGTTCAGCTCGCGGAACAGAAGGTTTCCGGGTAATGAGGGAATTGTCCGGCGAAGGCGCTGAGCCGATTCGGTGACGAACGAGGCGACGAAGCTGTCAAAACCGAGCGTTTATCCTAATACCTGTCTAACAAGCTGTAGTTTGATCTTGATTCTGTTTCACCAGCCTTTTCTTCTTAACGAGAAACTCGTCTACCGCCTCTCGAATGAGTCTTGTCATCGGTTTCCTTGTTGATTTGGCCAACACATACAACTGTGTTACGTAGTGGTCTCATATGTTGGGCTGGTAGACGTTCTCCGTGCCCACTCCGGAGGGGAGGAACTTCACAATCAACGATGAATTGTGAGGCAAAGTGTATACAGAAATGTGTAATTGGAGGCCTGTTCTAGCCTAATTTGGGGAGTCGCCACCTATTCGGTGTGTTCACGGATCTGGGCTGTCGTTCGCTCGGGCAATGGTTGTAGCAGCACAGTCCCAGTGTCAACAATAACACCTTCCGTAATCTGGACCCCTTTTATGCACCCCTGAAGCACCAATCCCTCCGCTGTGGCAGAGACGGTAAGCTTGGGGTACCAGCCAGGCATAAGCGCGTGGACCATCGTAAACCGTCCATCGGCTCTTGCTTGCACGTGCACGCTCTGCGGTTGCGCGCTTCCCGGCGAGGGCGCGGTAATGACTACGGGAACGTTGGCCAGCGGATTCCCTTCCGCGTCCGCGATAACCCCTTCAAATCCTCCTAGGACACCGACAATAAGCACTACTTCAGGCACGGTTTCGCCGGGTTCCCCTTCAATCGGCCCGTATTGAGCGAGCGGTATCGGATTTCCTCCTATCCTGTCCAGCGGGTCCTGGGGTCGCTGCGCCCACACAAAGTAGGAGCGATTTTGCGGCACGCCTTGGCATACGCACTGACCGTTTTCATCAGTAAGAATGCAGCGTCCGCCGCCGTAGTACCACCGCCCGTCATCTTGAACAAGACCGACGCCGACACCGACCCCCGGAACCGGTTGCCCGTTGGCGTCAACAACACGTACAGGGATCTTCAGCGCTACGGGCCCCGTGACGAGGTCGAGGGTTATCTCGTCACCGGGTGACATACGGATCAGCCCGATTCGCTGCATGTCCTCCGCACGCCACACCAGGGCGCCCATACCGCGAACGCGTACACCTGACTCTTCATTGAGCGTGAACTCAAGGTCATAGTAGCCTGTCGGGTCAGTCTTGGTCCCGTCTAGGTACTTGTAAGGGTCAACCTTGTAGCAACCCAGGCTAAAGAGCGTGAGGGGCTCCCCGGTCACACCATCTCGCACATGACCACTGATGCGAGCATAAGGGTTTTCCACGAGCTGGAAATCAACCGGCAACACCTCGCCTGGCTCAACGTGCAGTTTCTGTTTGTATGCCAGGGGTGTGTGATGGTATCGGCGCCACTCTCTGCTAAGTCTACTTTCGGATTCATCGAACACACCCAGGTCATACGCGATGCGTGGGGCAAGGCCTTCGAGACGGTAAAAGCCCTCGTCATCTGTTACAGTCATTTGCTTATCTCTGGTTTGCATGAGAGGATCATAGTAGTCGGGGTTGTCTGGATCGTATGCGCTCTTGGCGGTCACGGCTACGACGAATCCGGCTGCGGCTGTTTCGTCCGAGCGCGTGACCCTGCCTGCGATAGTGCCAAATCCGGTCAACACGAAACGGGCATCCTCAGTCCCGGTCGGGATGTTCGCGAATCGTCCTTCCGCGAATCCCTCTTTCACAATCGAGAACGTACATAGCGCTTCGTCCGGAACTGCTATCTCGAACTCACCTTTTGGCGTCGTGACGTCAAAGATGAATCTGGATGGTAAACCCCGACTCCAGGCCGGAAGAGGACTCTTCTCGTCCATTGCCACGAGGCTGACCTCGGCCTCTGGAACCGGCTGGTCTAGTTCCGTAACCACAGTGCCTCGCACGACATACCTGGCATGCGATAACGTGAAGTCGACGTCGGTCAAGGACGCGCCCTCCTTGATCATACCTAGCGAGCGGTTCTGCATAACATAGCCATCGGCCTTGGCGTGGATGGTCCCGAAACCGAAGGCGGACACATCGGAGACTATGTATTCACCGTCTCGGTCGGTTTCGGCCTCAAACGTGCCAGCGGTATGCCCACCTGCGCTTTTAAGCTCGACCCACATGTGGGCACCTGCTACAGGGTACGCGTCCTCGTCCTCTACCAACCCAGCGACTGACGCGGGCCGCCCGGCCTGGGCCTCCTGCCCGTCATCATCTTGGGTAATATCCACCATATTCGATTTCTGAGAATCTGTCTTGCCGGTCAACAAAGCTTGACGACCGGACCCGACGGTACGTTCGTCGGGGTCCTGTACGGGCGAGGGCACTGCGTATGCTGAGGGGGCGATACCGATCCCTGATGGGGCTGATACCTTGGGAGACACCTCTCCCGCTTTGCCGGTAGAAGAAGTGTCTCTGAACTGATGTACGGCCACCAGTGCAGATAATGCACCGATGGCGAGTATAGCGAGACTGGCAACGGCCTTCTTGGAGAGCATCGCGACCACTCCTTTCACAAGCAGATTGGAGGCGGGAACTGTCTGTGCAAGACCCATGCGGGCAAGTGCTTGCCTGCCCAGCGCCGCAACCAAGGATAGCGGTGCGGCATTCGCTTTCAAGTGAACGGCAAACGTTGTAGCGAGCGTGGCAACGGTTGCAGTAATGCCACGCTTGCGCAGAAACGTACGGATTTGGCCTAACGCCTTATTAATGCGCTTTTGGACAGCGGCCCTCGAAACGCCAAGTTCTTTGCCAATGAAAGCGTGTGTGCGGCCCTCCATGAACCGGAGTATGAGAGGAACGCGCAGCTCCTCCGGAAGCTCGTCGATCGCTTCATCCACGATAGGAAGAATGGCGTCCCATTCGATGTCTACAATCTCGTTTCTCGCTTGCTCCTCCGTGTAGCGGACTTCACGTTGACGCCTGCGCTTTTCCGTGCGAAGTCGATCCAACGATGCGCGCACGGCCGCCCGATGGAGCCACCCGGCTGGTGAAGCTATATCGGTCTTCTGCTGCGCCAACTTGAGAAAACAGTCCTGTGCCACTTCCTCCGCATCTGCCGGGCTCGGCAACAAACGCTTACAGGCGGCGTGCACCATTCCGGTGTGCCGCGAGACGAGTTCTGCAAAGGCGTCTGCGTCACGGTTAGCAACCCATCGTGTGAAGAGTAAACTGTCCGACAGCGCCATCTCTCATCTCCGAAGCCGTGCTCTGCGCCTTCCATTAGTATGACGCCGCGTTTCGCGGAAATGCAACCGAGGAAACACGCGGGCAAGTTTGGAAGGAGGAGTATGGAGCCATTTGGTTGAGCCGAGGCCTTCGGCGGGCGGTCCAATGGACGGCTCAGTAGGTGAAGCCCCGTGATCTGGACGGCCCCAGTCGGGATTCCTTTAGGTCAAGCTCAGCTTTGTGACGCCCAGTGGGTCTTCATGAGCTGGAAGTGATGGACAATGACGGCTGAGATCGTGAAAAGTAGTATGTAGTAGATACTGAACGCCGTCTCATTCCAGTTTGCGAAGGGACCCGTTACCAGCTGAGCGATCAGGTTCTGTACAATCAGTACGAGCCACATGAGCCGGTACGCGTGAGGGAACACATCGCCCTGGTAGCCTTTTGGAAGGCGTCGCGAGCGAATCCAAGCAACCAACGCGAGCAGAGACGCCAGGAACAAGGGTACGAAGATTCTCCAAAGGACTCGGCTCCACTCATTCTCGTCGAACAGCTGGATGTTAGCCCAACCTTTAATTCCGTTTCTGATGGACAAGCCAAGTCCCAGTAGCAGGCCGAGATACGCCCCGAACCGCTCGAGATTCGGTCGATAATTGGTGCATCGCGGCCCTTGAAGCGCCTTCTCTTCTTTGGACATCCTCCCGTTCACCAGGTAGTAGGCGATGCCATAGGCGATGCCGATGCTTATTCCGCCCGAGGACTCCCAGCATCGCCACCAGTTGAAACTTGCGCCGGGCCATGTGGCCGAAGCCCACTGCCAGTTCTGAAGCAGGGACCATCCCAGCCCATTCAGCAGACCAACGGTCAGAATGAGTGTCACGTTCTTCCAGTCTCTGCGTCCGATCTCGTACGCCAGGAAACCCAGGTATATGCCAAGATGCATGATAGCGTTCCGGTTGTCGTTAATGAGCCTCTTGAGGTTCGGGTGCGCGTCCAAGTCCTGGTAGTGCGATTTCATGGTGTTGTAGAGCGGACGGACCACTCCCGGGAATTGTTCGAAAAGAAAAAGGGCTAGATACGCCATGCCGATTCCGCAGGCGATACGGACGGCCCAGTGCCAGGCCCGGGTGGTGCGCTGCGAGCCGCACCACGCCAACATGCACGCGCCGATACCCGCCCACGGCACGCCTGCGATGAAGAGCCAGAGGAAACCGTATGCTCTGGATATGGGAACGAATTCATTCTGCGAGTAGTTTGTCTGGAGCCGGCCCAGGAAGAAACTGGGCCACTGCATCCACCCTCGCGCACCGGAAATCCCGACACCGACGGTGACCGCCAGTATGATCCATCCCGAGGCGTACCGCCGAGACTGCTCGGCCCCGGGTTCTCGAGCGATGAACCACCAAGCTGCACCCCACATTACTCCGGCGAAGATGCATCCCATCTCCCCCCCGAAACCTGAGCATCCTCTAATCGCCCATGTCATGGCACCCAAAACGGCAAAGAGCAGTGTCGGTAGGACGAGGTCATGCGTAAGATCGCGTTTATTGTTGTTGTTCATGATGATAACAGAGATCTCCTATATACATTTGCCCGCCAGCCAGTTCGCAAACGTTATATCAGCAGCCGCGCTCGTTGTCAACACCTGATTTGCTGCTGCGGTCGCTCGTGCGGACGGCCCACAAAGATTCGAGCCTGCGATCTGGTGGCTATGAATCGATAACCGTCGCACGTGCGATTCTTGTCCTTCTGATTACAAGGGTTGATGTGGGGGGTACCTTCCGTGGAACGGGGCGGATTAGAACCGTTGTTCCTCGAGGACGGCGACACCGCAGCCTCCCAGGAAACAGCTTACCTCGCCGCCGTTAACGGTCAGTACGGAGCCTTTCTGCGTGTCTCGTAGACGAGCCCCATCAGCCACAGGAACTCCCGAAAGCGTGCATCCCAGCGGCTCCTGAAACTCGTTGACGGCTATGATAAACGTCTTGCCCCGCGCACGTTTCGCAACCGCAACTATGCCCCTGTCGGCAGAATTCAGTGTCGGCTTGAGTTCGACGCGCAGATCGATGTCCAGCGTGCGCGCGGCGAGCACGTCCTGAAGCCCGGCCAACTCGCCTACGACACGTTTCAGATCAGTCCAGAACCGGGACGGTTTGTCAATGTAGTGCGTGCCCCAGTACAGCAGCCCGTCCGCACCGTGGACTATGGCGTCGAACGCCATGAACCTGGTCTCGTCGTAGCTGGGTCTCCGTCCCTGTGTTTCGTCCTCGGGCTTCTCCTCGCGAAGGTCGCGCCATCCGAATCCCTGCAACACCATCCAAACGGCCTTCCCCGGCGCAGCAGCCTGCATCCTTACGGTATAGTCGCCGACACAGCTCAACCGCTTGTTGACGAGATCGCTGTGACCCGTTGTCTGATACGGCACCGGGTAAATGTCGCAACCGACTATCTGTGCCGCACGGTTAAAGTATGCGAGATCCGGGATAGTGTTTCGCGGGGCATGGTTCAGCCAGACCGGATGAGCCGGGTCTGTCTTGCGGATCGCGGCGTATCCCGCATACAGCCCGTCAGCCAGCGCCTTCGCGCGCTCCGGAGCGGTACTCATCAGCACGGTGGGTCTGGGTGGCTGCTCGCCGAGTACCTCCCACAGCTTCGCAACTGCGGATTCCGCCGAGCCGTAATCGGCAACGCCGAGCGCCGCGCGATACTCCTCGAAAAGCTTATCTGCGTCCGAGGCAGCGTTGCCTTCACGAACGGCTTTGATACGATCCTTGAACGCCGCGATCTGCCCGCCATACATCCAGCCGTGAGTCGAGTACCACACGTTCCAGAGCGGTTCGTCGGGCCCTTCCCAGACGAGCAGCGCGGGATGATCTTTGAACCGTTCGACTATCCCTGCCAGCTTCTCGAGGGCCGCGTCATCACGCACGTCCATGTTGCCGCCCAACGGTATCCACGATTTCAGCCCGACGGACGCGGCGCGGTCGAGGCTTCCGGCATCCGCCGATGCTCTTGCGAGGTTGAAGCCTGCGTCGGCTATCTCCTTTAGCTCGTCACCTTCAGGAAGCTCGTATATGCCCACCGGAAAGAAGCGCTCGCCATTCACCAACAACATCCCATCGGTGTCGAACGATACCTCACCCCAGGCTTCACACCGACTCAAACACAATGTAGATGCAAACAGTACTCCGGTGCACAGTGCGATCCGCAACGTAGTTTTCATTCCAGATCCTTCCCGCTGCCCAATCCCAAGCGTTTTCCTCAACAGTTCGTTGAGATGCCAAAAGCACTCCCACGAAACGTCCGTCGGGACACCGTATGCCTCCGGTAGTCCCATAGTGTCTTGACCGGAAACTCGATGAACTGCAGCTTCGCCGCCATTGTCCCAGATTATACATCATCCGGCGTCACATTGGACAGGATATCACGGCGATACACGGAATTTTGGGCCAGGACTCTCGCTGATTCTATCCAAGAGGATTCGAACCTCACCGCCGGGTACTGCTTGACATGGTACCTAAAACATCGCATAATCCAGACACTCAGTGAGTTACCCTTACGCCGTTATTTAGACCGACGAGTGGACCGCCAAACAGGTGTTGGATGGGGAACAAATCATGACGAGAACGAGTTTCATCGGATGTGCTGCAGGGGATGTCTTGTTCAGATGCTTTGTTACCGTGGCCTGTCTGCTTCTTTGCGGTTTGGTGTGTATACCGGCCGCGGGCGCAGCGGAGCAGCTTGACTTGAGCGGGGCAGTGATCGTGACGCGTCCCGGCCGACTGCCCAACGCGGAGAAGGCCGCGGCTACGGTGCTTGTGGAGGAGCTGGAGTCGCGGACCGGCATTCGATTGACAACAACGACCGCCTGGCCGTCCGGCAAGCGGGTTATCGCTATTACGTCCGAGCGCGATGTGCCCGCGTGGGGACGCCCAATACCTGCGCGCGAAGGTAGGAACCTCCCGGAGTCGAGACCGGAAGGGTACCGCCTTTTGGCAGACAAGTCAGGTACCGTGTGGGTGATCGGCGCGGACGCGCGAGGAACGCTGTACGGCGTGGGAGCTCTGCTTCGCAATCTGCTCTGGTCGCGAGGACGTGCGTCGGTACCCGCCACGTTGGATATTGCTACGGCTCCGGCTTATCCGATCCGCGGCCACCAGCTTGGCTTTCGGGCGCGGGCCAACTCGTGGGACGCGTGGACGCCGGAGCAATTCGACCAGTACATACGAGAACTAACTTTTTTCGGGCTCAACAGCGTGGAAAACATTCCTTTTCAAGACGAGCGGCCGTCGCCGTTGATGAAGGTTGGGCGGCGTGAGATGAACCGCCGGATGAGCGAGATCTGCGATCGGTATGGTCTTGATTACTGGGTCTGGACGCCTGCGGACTACGACCTCACCGATGCCAAAGCCCGCGCCGACGCGCTCGATAAGCACGAGGAACTCTACAGGGACTGCAAGGAACTGACCGGCGTGTTCTTCCCCGGTGGCGACCCTGGTAACAATCCGGCGGAACTAGTGATACCTTTCCTGGAGGACATTGCGAAACGTCTCCTGCCGATTCACCCCGACGCGCGCGTGTGGCTGTCGCTTCAACATTTCAACCGGAAGGAGATCAGTTTTGTCATCGAGTACATGAAGAGGGAGTCGCCGGACTGGATGGGTGGACTGATCGCCGGACCGTCCGCGCCGCCGATACCGTTTACGGGCCGCTTACTGCCAGAGGGTTACAAGTACCGGCTGTATCCGGACATTAACCACAACAAGATCTGCCAGTATCCCGTGCCATGGTGGGATCAGGCCTATGCCCTGACCCTGGGACGTGAGGCCATCAATCCCCGGCCCGTCCACTACGCCTACATCCACAATTGGTTCGCTCCATACAGCGATGGGTTCATTTCCTACTCGGACGGGGTACATGACGACGTCAATAAGACGGTGTGGAGCGCTCTTGGCTGGGACCCGAACACCAATCTCCGCGACATACTCGTCGAATACTGCCGTGTATTCTTCGACCCGACCGTTGCGGAGGAGGCTACCGACGGGATTTTCGCGCTGGAGAACAACTGGCGCGGTCCACTGAGAGAGAACGGCGCGGTCGAAGGTACGCTGCTGTATTGGCAGCAACTCGAGAGGCAGAAACCTCACCTGGAGGAGAACTGGCGCTGGCAGATGTGTCTTGTGCGCGCTTACTACGACGCGTACATCCGCCACCGGCTGATTAACGAGACCCGGCTTGAGGAGGAGGCGAACGCGATTCTTGCCAAGTGCGAGACGCTAGGGGCGGACGTGGCTATGAAGGAGGCCATGGCGGTACTGAATCGGGCGGTCAACGAGCCGGTCAGCCCCGAACTGCGTACACGCATCTATGATCTTTGCGAGAAGCTGTTCCAGTCGTGCGGACTGCAAACAAGTGTTCCGAAATATCATGCAAGCGGCGCAGAACGAGGCGCCTTCCTCGATTTCGTGGATTATCCAATGAACAACCGGTGGTGGCTCGAAGACGAATTCGAGAAGGTTCGCGGACTTGATTCGGAAGAACACAAATGCAAACGACTGATAGAGATTGCGACATGGGAGACGCCGCCCTTCGGCAGCTACTACGACGACATCGGCAACCCGGCCAAATCGCCTCACGTGAAACGCAGCGAGTTTGTGTTCACCGAGCCGGGCGAGGAAGCCCACCCGGAACCCCTCCAGTGGTGGTGGAATGACGGCATGAGCCGGGCACGCCTGTCCTGGCAGACAAGTGTGGACTATCCCGAGGCCGTCGTGTATGAGGGGCTGGACCGGGATGCGACCTACACGGTGCGGTGCACCGGCTACGGCAAGTTCCTGCTCCGTATCGACGGCGAACCGGTCGGTGGGCCCCAGGACCGGGCCGAAATGGGTGAAATCAGAGACTTCTCCGTGCCGGCCGAACACCTGAAGGACCGCAAGCTGGTGCTGACTTGGGGTTACCCAACTGACGAAGGCCACCTCAACTGGCGGCAGCGTTCACGCTTGTCGGAAGTGTGGCTGCTCAGACAACAGCCGTGAGACACGAAATCTCAGCGAGAGCTCACTCGTTCAGTGTGCAAATTCAAAGAGTATGAAGCTCTTTGGCGGGATGCTGAACGACCAGGCGAGAATGTCCCCCGCTTGATCGAAGGCAATGGCTTCCTGAGGTGACCATTCCTCCCACGTTCCCTGGGCGACTACGCGGCCTTTCGTGAAATTGTCCGGGTTATTCATGGTCGCTTCGCGTAAATAATCCATATTCCCATGGTTCATCACCAACAACATGGCCGTGCCGTCGGATTTCTTGTTGTAGATGTGTTCGAGGCTCGTCCAGGGAGCGAACTTGATTCCGTCCCCGATATGGTCCTCCAACGTATGCAGGAAGTGATAAAGAATGTTGGAATACAGGAACGGTTCGGGGCCGCGCCGTTGTGCGCTGCTGCCCACCATGTTCAACGAGGTGAAAAAGAAGACTCGGCCCGCGCCGATGCGGTTCTCGATAATGTAAGGCTTGCCGTTCATTCGCGCCACCACGCGTCCGCTCGTCAACTCAATCGAGTGGAGCCAATGACTTTGCCATTCGTCACGCGTTGCCGCCGCAACGTATCCGTCGATGGCGTCCAGTTCACACGTAGGCTGATACAGGTGGACAAGACTCTCCTCGGAAGCGTCGAACGTGCATCCGATAAGCGGTTCGACCATAGCCGCCGGCAAGGGTTTCTCGTATTCGTCCAGGAATAGTGTGTCTCCACACACCAGGACGCCGCCGCTTTCCACATAGCTCGTCAACGCGTCGCGAATGGGCTCAGTCATGCGGTGGTAGCCCAGAGCGATCAGCACTCTGTAGCGCGAATACTTGTCGGAGGAAAGATTGTCCGGCACAATGTCCAGCGTGCCCAGCGGGCTCTCGGCGAGGAAGCCGGGATACTCGGGTGCCCACGCGCATCGCTCGAAGCCGGGGTAGAACACGTCGAGAATCTTCAGCGACAGATCGGCGTCGCGCGTCTGCATGAACTTGTGGCGGATGCCGTCAAACAAACCGGTGGCGCGAACGTCACCAACACGCCAGCCGACGCCCGGCCAGCCGTTTTCGTGGCCGAGCAGAATGGCGAACGGGGTAACCGTCTCGCCACGGGGACCCATGACGCGTGTCACCGAATACAGCCCTTTGAGAGCGCGTCCCCAAGGCAGCAGCGGCTCCGGTGTTTCCCTGCCGGGCTTGAACAGACTCTCCGCCGGATAAGCTGCCCAATCGACCTCCAACTGCACAAAGTCTGCTCCGCCCATGGCCGCCACAAGCAAAGAGGTGAAAAAGAACCACGGTGTGTGGCCCTCCCGGGGAGAAACTTGTTCGCCCACGTTGCCGCGGGGCGCCCACCATGTGGAATGATCGATCATCCAAGGCTTGCCGTACGCGCGGGCAGCACCCCGGTTCGAGGCCACCATCATGCCGACGTTCGGAATGTTCTCACCAATCTCGCTGCAGATGATGTCCACACCCGCTTCAGCAAACAGATGGTGATAGAGTACCGCCGAGCTATGAGCTACAGGCACATCGCGCTTTTGGCGCACTTCCTCGAGCAGCGCTTTTACCCGGTCAACAAACGCCTCTTTTACCTTGCGGCGGGTGGGGTTTTCGTAGACCTCGTCGGGCAGATAATCCTCCGGTTTGAGCCCCATAGTGTCCATCTCGCCCCAGTGGATCCCGAGAAACAGATCTCCCGCAATGGTTCGCATGCGTTCGAAATCCTCGCGGTCATAACGCCACTCGTCCGAGATCAACTGTTCCTGCAAGAAGAAATACACGTTGCGATCCTTGAGATAGCGGGCTACGGCGTCGCGGTCCTCCTTGTCGAGCGAGTACGCTAATAACAGCAGATAGTCCGCCATGTCCTCCTCGACGAATGCCCGCAGATGGCGGAGATAGGTCTCCTCCGGCGCGCCCTTCTGCAGATGCAACTGCGCGCCCACATGACAGACTTCATCAGTGTCGGCCCATCCGGCCATCGACCACATGGCGCAAGCAAAGACAAGCACAGCCGTCAGACCCCATGGCCGCATCGTCTTCTCCCTTCTAGCTGGAAATCTTAAAGACGTAAGTTTGAATCCCGGTCCCGTTCTCATTTTTCCTTCATCAGCCAAACCTCTGAGACCAGTGTACCCCAGCCGCCCGTGTTGCGCCACAGGGTCACGTCGGCTTGCGGTCCCTCACCGATGCCGGATTGCTTCTCAAACCAAATTGTCAGCTCTCCGTCGCGAGTCGCTTCCTTCGGTATCTCATATTCGAAGGATTCCGATTCGAACAGGGGCAGTTCGAGTTCTTTGACCAGCAGGATTTCGTCCGCGTAGATCGACTCCTTCGTCTGCGGCTGGCGGATGCCGAAACGCGGTAGGTACCCCGGCCGCACGAGCGTGAACCGGACGCGATACTGCGCGTCAGGATCCAGTCCGTTATACTGGAACGTCACGCCTTTCTTCTCGTCAGTCGTAAAAGCCACCGTGCGTTGCGACACCTTGTTGAATCCGCTGAACCCGCCTTCACCGAACGGCCAGCCGTAAACCAGGTGTGGCGACTTATCCGGATTGCCCGCATCGTCATAGAAGCCGCCTTCGCCGGCGTCCTCGTAATAGACGATACATCGCACGATTTCTCGCTGCTGGTCGCCTTGCGCAGCAATGGCCCGCTTGACCTCTCGCCTGATCCAACCGCGACCAACGTAGTCGTGCTTTAGATTGAAGAAGCCCTCACTACGCACACCGTAGATGCTGTCGCTCTCCTCACCCAGACGCTTCGCCTCGGTCTTGAGCCGGGCCATCTCATCCGTATCGGGTTTGTTAGCCAGGATCTGTTGCACCTCCGCGAGCGCATCAGCCACCCCGCCGCTTTCCAACGCCTTCCTGAGCTTGGTCTCACTGTCGGCGACTGCCTGCATCTGACGCCTCACATCCAGTTGGATATACTTGTCCAGGTAAGCCTTCTGCATGTGCTGACGCCATAGATAATCGCGCTTCATGAGGTCAGCAGGCATCGCCTTCTCGGCTTTCCGCAGCATCTCGATAATGCGGTCAATGCCGGGATTGGCCTCAATCGGCGTCTGCAGGTTAAGCTCGTGTTGCATGATCGCATCGACCATCAGCGGCGCAGCCTCCGGGCCGAAGTGCACACGCGCGTATTCCAACACAACTTCATCGAGGCTCTGATGGGGATTCCACAGGAGCCGCTGGTACATCCATTGGTTGAAATGATCGTGGTGTCCTTCGGAATAGGTGCACTCGCCTATGACGTAAGGCAGTGTCTCCATGGCCGCCCGGTAGTAATTGCGCGGCCGCGCGTTAAGGGTGCGCCGGTCGTACACCATGCTCAGATAGGGGTCGGGCCGGCGCGAGTACATCCAGAAGTCCCACTCAGGCGGAACCTGGTAGTTCCGGTCCGGGATCAGTTCGTGGTCCATAAGACCGTATTGGCTGTAAACCCAATGCGTAAAGTCACTAAAAAGAAGGATGCTCTGTTGCGGCGGCAGTTGATGAAGCATTTCTTTCAGGTAGCCGCCTAAGGCACCGAATCCCGCGTATTCGAACAAATCCACGCGGTGATCCTGCCGACGCCCGGGCATCCACCCCATGGCGTTGGACCCGGGACCGTAGACAATGCCCGACAACCACTCGCGCGGTTCCGCCTGGAGATACTCGAAAATGGCCTGCTCACCGGCATTGTCAAGTTTCTGATTTCCCGCAAACACAATGGTTTCGGGATGGTACTTGCGAAGCAGACGCGTGTAGTCCTCACACAGGCGGATGAACGTGCCTCCGTACGGGGCGCATTTGTCGCACTCACACCCGCCGCCGTCGCCCGACTTGTACCGGACAATGTCGTAGAACGGCATACTCTTAAAGAGCGCCTCCCGCTGTTCGAGCAGTGCCTGGCGTGCCTCAGGTATCGATGGACAGAGGTAGTTCAGCCTGCCGATGGCTTCCTTTGCCTGCCACTCTTCCGGCCCCGCTCCAGCATTACCGTTGACATCGGTGAGCGCTATGAGGCCGTAGTCGCGCAGCAACTGATATAGATGGCCTCCTTCGCCCTGCCAGGGCACCTCAAACGTGTTAGCGCCGGCCAGCGCATAGTTCAGCAACGCATCGTGCCACTCCGACACAGTCCATTTGCGGGATTTCGTCAACTGCGTGATCGTAAATCCTTGCGACACCAACGTGCCGCGGTAGCGGAACTGGGGCGCCTGGCGCATCTCGAGGTCTGTGGAGAACTCGATGGCGTTGCCCCGCCCGACCGCCTGACGCAGGATCTCTCCAACGGCATAAAGCACTCCTCGTGTGTCGCTGCCAATGGCAACCAGCTGGTTGCTCGAGGTAGACTGAAGCACGAACCCTTCGGCGCCGGGATCAAGGTAGGCCGGCAGGCGGACGTTATACTTCTCACAGACCTGTCGCAACACCGGGTGCCGGTCGGCCGTTCCCAGATATATGGTCAAACCGTCCTGCGCGGGCGCCTCGCTAAGGCGGACCTCGATTCTTGCCTTCGTTTCGAGCCGATTCTTCAGCAGTTCGGCGTAGCGCGTCTCGTATTCGTTCGCTTGCGACCCGGTTATGACCGTAACAGCTTGAAATGATGCTCCAAAGGCTGCAAACGAACTCAGACCAACCATGATCGACATAGCAGCGAGGCAGCAAACGAGTCTCATTTCATCTCTCCTTATACTCAACGTGCTTCACAAATATCTCCAGCCCCAAAAACAGTACTTCTCACGGTGTAATGACTTCCGGCATCTCCCGACGGCGTTGACCTCCCAGCGTGTGATTCTACTCCCTTTCATCGGTGCCGTCAAACCGGCTCATCGACTTGATCATGGGCCCGCGAGTCTGTAAACTAGTTGAATTGACAGCGTCTGTCGTTGGGAATGCACGCCTCATGCTGTTCTGAGGCGTGAAATCAAGGGATTGAGCCATGAGCGAAATGAGTTCACGAAGGGCGTTTATAAAGATGGCCGCCATGGGTGCGGCCGCGGTAGGTATGGGCGCCGGCGGGAAAGACCCGCTTCCCGAACTCGACGAGATCGTCCGGCTTCACGCCAAGGCTACCGGCGGAATCCACGTTCTGCCGGGCCAGTGGCGTCCGCATTATCCGTATGAACAGATTGCCTGGATACGCCCCTCCTGGGGTGGGGACCAATATGTTTGGCTGGATTTTCCGGAAGCCATCTTCACCAACATAGGACTGATTTTCCTGAGCCACATCAATCCACAGATCCGCTCGATGTACCCCGAGTTGCCAAAAGTGGAATGGCAAGTGGCAGCGGATGGGATTTCGTATGAGCGCACATTGCCGAACGGTGTCCGGTTCGGCGGTCGTGTCTCCAAAGAGACCGATACCAAGGTGGCCTTGCGACTCTTTCTTCAAAACGGAACGGACACGCCGTTGCGCAAGATCACGTTACAGACGTGCGCTTTTCTCCATGGCATCAAGGAGTTCGCAGATGAAACGCGAGACAACAAGTTCGTCTTTGTGCGGGATGCCGGTTGGGTGCCTTTCGAGAAGGCGCGGGACGAGTTTCAACCCGGAGGGCGTTACATGCTGGGCTGGCGTGGCGGTCCGGCGGTTGCGGACTGGCCTGTGATGGCCGTCCGGTCGAATGCCGCAGAACGCCATCTGGCAATGACGTGGTACGAGGACACCCTTTCCCTGGTGAGCAACAAGTGGCATCCCTGCCTTCATGCCGACCCTTTCTTCCCGGACCTCGAACCGGGAGCGCGGGCTGACATCCACGGTAGCCTGTTCTTCGTTGAAGGGTCGCTTGAAGATGTTGCGCGTGTTCTGAAGAAGGACAACCCGGCCGTGTTCATTTAGACAGAGAGGAACTCGACGATCGGGAAAGGAGGGTTATGAGACTGATTCTCTCACATATTGTGCTGGCTGCGGTGGCGCTCGCGGTGACGGTGCAAGCAGCAGCCGCGTCCGTGCCGGACAAGACAGTCGTACTGACCTTCGATGATGCGGTGAAATCTCACCTGACTGTGGTGGCTCCCATCCTGAAGGAGTACGGGTTTGGCGCCACGTTCTTCATTAGCCATCGGTGGATGGACGATACCGAGCACTTCTTGACATGGAAAGAGGTTGCGGAACTCCATCGCATGGGTTTTGAGATAGGTAACCATTCGTGGACACATCGCGGATTCAACAGTCCTGCGGCGGCTTCGCGTTTGGAGGGAGAGTTGGCGCTTGTGGAAAACGAGTTGGCAAGAGTGGACGTGGCGAAACCGGTGAGTTTCGCGTGGCCCGGAAACTCCTTTGGTCCGGAGGCGCTGGACGTCCTGAAGAAGGCGGGCTACCGTTATGCACGTCGTGGCATGCAGCCGGAAGTGCTGTACGGTCAGATCCAGTTAGGCCCGATCTTCGATCCAGCGAAGCATCATCCGTTGCTGATACCTTCAGCGGGTGACGCTTATCCGGACTGGGACCTAGAGCATTTCAAGAAGGTTGTCGATCGTGCGCGCAACGGCAAGATCGCGGTGGTCCAGTTTCACGGCGTCCCGGACGTCGCCCATCCGTGGGTGCATACACCGGTTGAGCGGTTTCGAGAGTACATGTCGTACCTGGACGAAGGAGGATTCAACGTGATCGCGTTAAGGGAGGTGGAACCCTATGTGCCCGAGGAAGGCGCGCACGAGGATCCCATGGTGCGAACGCATTATCCGTGGCTGCCCACAGAAGTAACGCAGACCCGGCAGAATCTCGACTTCTGGCTCGAGAACATGATCGTTCACCACGGTTACACGGTGCTCGAGGCGGCGGAGGTATGCGGCTTGCCGGTGCAAGAGGTCGAGGATCGGGCGGCCAAATTGTGTTTGTCGCAAGTTGCCGTTTCACTGCGCGGAAAAGATGGGAAGTTGAAAGTTCTCCCGTATCCCGGCGGGCGCCATCCGCGCATCGGTTTCCTTGACGGCGCTATCGACCCCCAACGCGGTACCAAGGTCAGCATCTTCCCGCCGTGGGGGAAAGGAGACTATGTGGTTCTCGACCTCCCGGAAGCGATCTTCAGCAATCTTGGGCTTACCTTCCTCGCTCATACGCACATTCCCACCATCTGGGATGAGGCGAATATGGTGATCGAGAACGTCGACTGGACACTCGACGAGGTCGGCACGTTGCGAATGGCGCGCACGCTGCCTAACGGCATGAAGTTCGGTGCTGTTGTAAAACCGCGAATTGATCACGTTTCGCTCGAACTCTGGCTTGAGAACGGCACCCGACAGACGCTC
>Ga0180437_10003015_pt1 | contig 25715 bp, 19 predicted proteins | sample SS_ome_4_FD_132410 | JGI IMG/M metagenome (GOLD analysis project Ga0180437, IMG submission 132410) | Hypersaline lake sediment archaeal communities from the Salton Sea, California, USA - SS_3_D_1 metaG | ecosystem: Environmental > Aquatic > Non-marine Saline and Alkaline > Hypersaline >... | reverse complement strand
TAATATTTATTACTCTTGCTATTTGTCATTTTTCTGGTACAATACAGTGTTTACACAATAACGATAAGATTAGTATTCTGCTGGCGGAGTTAGTCGAGAGGCACTAAACATCACCTTCAAATTCACCCCTAAGGGTTAGACGCTATTTCTGTCAGTTTCCGACAAATCTAAAGACAATTAAATCTTTAGAGGTGTTGCCTGTTATGAAAAATTTAATCCGGTTCCTATTTTTTTCGACGGTATTCCTATCCGCTTTGCTCTATGCAGCCACCGATTATTACGTCGACGCAACCAGCGGAAGCGACAGCAACAGCGGGCGATCGACATCGAGTGCCTGGAGGACGATAGACAAAGTCAACAACTACGCCTTCGCCCCGGGAGATAGAATTCTGTTCAAAAGAGGAAATGTCTGGCGTGAGCAACTCAAGGCCACCTCGAGTGGCTATTCCGGTAATCCCATCACCTACGGGGCCTACGGCTCGGGCAACAGGCCGGTAATTCTGGGCTCGGTCTCCAAAAACTCCACCTCCGATTGGAACAGAGAAACCGGCAACCTCTGGTACACCACCAACAACAATCCTATCTGGCGATGCATCTTCAACCGGGAATCCAACTATTCCCGAAGAGAGACCAAAAAGGCCGATCTCAACGCACAGGGTGAAATTTGGTGGGATTCGTCGAACTCGCGGCTCTATCTCTACTCTACAAGCAACCCTGCATCGTATTACGGCGGCAGCGTCGAATGCGCCCAGCTCATCAACGTCATCCACGCCAACGGCAAGAGCCATCTCCGTTTCGAGAATCTCGATGTCCGCTACACCTCGGCCAGCGCCTTCAATTTTGCCTCCTTTGAGGACATCACGGTCATCTCGTGCACGATAAAATATACCGGAGAAACCTATTCCGGAAGCGATAACAAAGGCGAATGGTCCGGGGCGGGAATCTACACCTATAACGGCAACAACCTGACGGCGAAAAACAACGATATCTCCTTTGTCTGGATAGGCGTCTACATGCAGCGCACATCCAGCGACAGGGCATCTCACCTGATCGACGGCAACACCATTTCCTACTGCATCATGGGCGGCAACACCCCCTGCGAATCTCACGGCATAGCCTTCGGCGGAACGGCGATGCCCGATTACACCGGCACGGTCGTTTCCAACAACACCATATCCAATTTCGGCAGCCGCGGCATCGCGCTTTCCCATTCAAGGAACGTCATCGTCGAAAACAACGTCGTGCACACGCGCTGGTCCAAAACACCCCAGATAGACACCATCGGCATCTACATGGGAACCACAGGCTCATCCGGCCACAAAATCCGTTACAACCACGTCTACAATGTCAAAGGCTCCACAAGTCAATGGAACGCCGGAATCGGCATAGGAACCCGTGAGGCAAAAAACAGCCAGATTTACTACAACGTCGTTCATGACTGCGACAAGGGGATTTACAACGCACTTAAAACCTCCTCCGGCAACAACGATAACAACAAGATCTATAACAACGTCTGCTATCGCTGCTCCAAATACGGAATATGGATTAACGACGGCATCAGCGGCAATATGTTGAACGTCACGATCAGGAACAACATCTGCGACGGCGGCCAGGCCGATATCCGGCTCGAGGACTACGTCAAGGCCACGGGGGGGTACAACTGCCTGATCAACTCCTCATCCGTCAGCAAAGCCGGCTCCTCCACTTACTCCACGTCAAGCACTGACTTCTACAGTGCCGATCCCCTGTTCACCAATGCCTCTGCGAACAACTTCTCCCTCCGCTCCAATTCCCCCTGTATAGATAAGGGAGCCGACAACGGCGTCAACAGAGACTTTGCCGGCAATGCCGTGCCCAAAGGAATGGCGGTCGATATGGGCGCCCTCGAGTACCAGAGCAGCGACAACACCAATCCCACTCCCCCGAATGTGACCATCAGCGCCAGCCCCAAATCCGGAACCGCTCCTCTCTCTGTGAGTTTCGACTGCACTGTGAGCGGCGGTGAATCCCCCTATTCCTATGCCTGGAACTTCGGGGACGGCAGCACATCGACGGTCAAAAGCCCGGCCCACACCTTCAATAAGACCGGAAGCTTCACCGTGACCCTGACCGTGACGGACAACGCCAGCCAAAAGGACAGCGACACCGAATACATCACCGTCTCCAACCAGAGCTCTTCTCAGTACACACTTTCCATATCCGCCACGACAGGTTCTCCCGCCTCGGGAACGGGCGGGTCCGTCGACCCCGCTCCCGGCAACCATACCTATGCGAGCGGGGAAAGAGTCCTGGTCTCGGCCACACCGAAAGCCAAATACCGGTTCGGCAAATGGACGGGTGATGTGGTCGACTCAGCCATGGGTTCCTCTAAAATAACCCTGACCATGGGCGGCAACAAATCCGTCGAGGCCATTTTCTGTTCGCTATGCGGCGATGTGAACGGCGATTTCGCCGTCACGCCCACAGATGCCCAGCTTATCTTCGACATTTTCCTGGGTAAGCTGAAAAATCCTACTTACTGCCAGAAAGAGAACGCCGACGTCAACTGCGACGGGACGCAATCCAATCCCAACATAACCCCCTTCGATGCCCAGGCTATTTTCGATTACTACCTTGGAAAAGCCGGCCTCCCATCTGATTGCTCTTGCAATAGCAGGGCTGCCGCCTCGGCCTTCACCATCAACCCCATGACGGTATCCGAATTCAACCTCTTCCTCGATATGCCCCAGCGCACCGGTGACGGTGAGGTCTACGTTCCCATCCTCATCGATAGATCCATCCGCTGCGATTCCTTCGGGCTCGATCTTCTCTTCAACGCGGATGGATTCGAATTCGCAGGCATCATCAGGACAGAGCTCACGGAGGATTTCCTCCAGGTCGACGGGAATGTCACCGACCGGGGCATCCTCCGCATAGGTGGCTACAGGGAAAACTCCCAGGCCACTATGCTTTCCGGAGAGCTGTGCATCCTGGTGTTCAAATCCAGAAAAGAAACCATCGAACCGGTGGCGGTCAAAATCATCAAGACCTACGACGATCTCAAAAGGGCCTACATCAACTAGGACGGATATTTTCGGACTTCTCTCCTCTGAAGCAGGTCCGTGTCTTCATTTCACGGCCACGGCACACACGGTTTTGATAAACATCCGGAAGAGCTTTCGCGGCATCACCCCCCGCATCCTCTCGCACAGTGCGAAATACACATAGGGTAGCCGTACATTCCAGGTACTGGCGTTCCAGTAGCTTTGAAAACCCGAGAATCCTACCTCCCGGACGAGCTTCCTGAGTTCCCGGTAAGTCCATTCCTTCAGGTGAAAGCCCTGGGGCTCATCGGCAAAATAAACGGAAATGTCATGGGGCCCGTTGTAGAGGTGCGGCGTGCGAAAAACGTACTTCCCGCTGGGCTTAAGGATGCGGTGGGCAAGCTGGAAGTGCAGGCGCGTATCGGCCGGATGGAAGTGCTCGATCAACTGATCACTGAACACGACGTCTATGGAACTGTCCGGCATTTCGCTCAAATCGTAACCGTCATAGACGATCAGGCGGAAATTCGCCGGCGCCTTGTCCGCCGGATTGCGCTGGTCGGAGATGTCTATACCGTACACCTCTTTGACATGCGGGGCCACGTGGAATGAAAACCGGCAGTCGCCCGGGGCAAATTCGGCAAAGACGGTGTCTCTGCCCAGCTGACGACGGACCACGCTGTACTTTTCCCGGTTGGCACGGGTCGTCAGGGATTCATCCGCTCTGCGGGTCAACCGGGGATGGTCAGGAACCTTAAGGAACAGTTCATCATACATCGTGGCGTAGATGCCTTTCCGCTCCTCACGGTCGGCTTTTTTGAGCCTGTCGGCCAGGGATTTTTCCACCTCGTAATGATTCCGAACCTGCTCATAGGTGCGGTTTGGCGGCAACGGGCGTCGCAGTTTATGTGTCATCCTCGTCTTCCCTCCGCAGCCACATTTTCTCCCCCTCCCGCAAGTCGGTTTTTCGAGCCCATCCTTTTCGATTCTGTCTGATTATTAACTCAGAACCGGACCCATGTCAAACGCTGAAATAAATTTAAAATATTTGATTGCATTCGGGATCGATTTTAAGTAAAGTAGCCCTGACGACAAGCGATTGGAAGCGTGTGGTGTGGAGTGATACGCAGAATCAGCTTTATATTTTGGGCGATTGTCCTTCTCTCCCCGCTCGTCTTTCCGCAGACGGATTACTACGTCGACGCGGCCAACGGCCGCAACAGCAATGACGGCCTATCGCCTACGACGGCCTGGAAGACGCTCCACAAGCTCAACAACTACATCTTTTCCCCCGGAGACAGGATCTTGTTCAAACGGGGTGAAGTCTGGCGCGGCCAGTTGAACGTCACCTCCAGCGGCGCACCGGAGAATCCCGTGACCTATGCCGCTTTCGGTCCCGGCCCCAAACCCAGGATTCTGGGCTCGGTATCCAAGAATGATCCCTCGGACTGGGTCAGAGAACATGGCTACATCTGGTACACCCACACCCAAAAAAGAGTCTATCAATGCGTTTTCAGGAATGATACCCGCTTTTCCAGGAGAGTACTCCGCAAGGGCGATCTGGATACGCAAGGAGAGCTCTGGTGGGACAGTGCCGGCAACAGGGTCTATTTCTTCTCCAGAGAGAACCCGGCGATACAATACAACGGGAACATCGAACTGTGCCAGTTGGAAAGCGTGGTCACCCTTCATTCAAAGGATCACGTCACACTCAAGGACCTGGATATCCGCTATACATCGAGAAGTGCCATTTACGCCACCGACAGCAACCACATCACCGTCGACGGCTGCACGCTGAAGCATACGGGAGAAACCTATTCTACACATAACAGTTACGGCGAATGGTCCGGAGCCGGGATCTATTTTTATCAAGGGAATCAACTCACGGTCACGAACTGCACCATCTCCTACAACTGGATGGGCGTTTATTTTCAACGAAGGGACGGCAGCCCCGCCTCCCACACCATAGACAACAACACCATTTCCTATCAGATTTTCGGTTACAATAAGAAATCGCATGGGATTGCCTTCGGAGGAACCGGACCTTTTCCGGATTACGCCGGGACGGTCATAAAGAACAACGACATTCACCACTTCGGCATGAGAGGAATCGCGCTTTCCCACTCGAGAAACGTGGTTGCAGAACACAATTCCATCCACGACAATTACGGCAGCGGCTTCAATACCTATTGCACGGGCATTTCCATGGGAACGACGACTTCCGGAGGACACATCATCAGGTACAATCATATCTACAACATCACCGGCAACCCCAACCAGTGGGATGACGGATGCGGGATACGAACCAGACAGGCCAATAACAGCAAGATCTACTACAACGTCATCCACGATTGCGTAAAAGGCATCTGCAATTCGGTGAGGCGATCGGGCGGAGCCAACGATAACAATAAAATCTTCAACAACATCTGCTACGACTGCTCTAAGTACGGGATATGGATCAACCAGGGAATCAAAGGCAACGAAACCAGGGTATCAGTCATGAACAACATCTGTGACGGCCGCGAAGCCGACATCAGGATAAGCCGGCATGTCAAGGCAGCGGGCGGCTTCAACTGCCTGATGAACGATTCCTCCGTGAACAACAGCGGCAGCTATACAGGCTCGAACACGGACTTTTACAGAGTCGACCCGCGCTTCACGGATCCCGCCGCTCACGATTTTTCCCTGCGTCCCGATTCGCCCTGCATAGACAAAGGGATGAACACCGGCATCAGAAAGGATATCGCAGGCCATGACGTTCCCGCAGGCATGGGTGTGGATATGGGAGCTCTTGAATACATTCCACCCCTCGATATGTTGATCTTCTTTTACAAACCCTGAGCCTCACCGACACCTTGACAGCCTCCCTGCCCCTTGATAATACCTCTCATTGATTATGAGGAACTCTGCTCTTTGGAGCAAGTTGGGCGAGATAGCCTCTGATTTCCGATTCCGATTTTCCTTCGAATTGGTATTTCACATCGGCTCCGCTCGCCATACCCGCGACACTCCCCACGGCCAGCCCGATGAGACCGAATCCCATTGCCGCGAGACCGGCCTTTTGGTCCGCTGAAAAGCTCATGAACCCAGGTTCATCATCGCCGCTCGCGAAGCCCCCCACCAAACCTCCGACAACTCCTATGGCTAACCCGATACCTCCCCATTTCAGGGCATTCGATTTTTTGACAATCTGGACAAAACTGATATCACCGATTTCAGCCGCCTCATCCGAATGAGATTCGGATCCCAAAACCAGTACTGATGACTTTTTTACAGCTATCAGTTCGCCTTGTATTCTCTGCCCGTTCTTTTTTTTAATGAGGACTTCGGCACCTTGCCTCTCGGAAAACATCGTTCCGGAAAGCCAGAGAATAGAAACAGAAACAAAGACACAAATTGATTTTTTCATTTCATGCCTCCCTGTCAATCTCCTTCCACTCATAAGTTAGCGCTCGAAGGAAGTAGAGTTGTCATGATTCTGTGAAGAATTTGTAAAAGGTTTGTTAAGAACCCGTCAGCCTACAATAATTCCATCTTTTGTTTTTTAAAAGGCGAATAGCATAGGATGGAGGAAATGGTCAATTTCACTCGCGGGATGTGATTGACGAAAACGGCAGTGACCGGACTTCAGAACGGCGGGACCGTGATATAAGCCCGGCCGCCCTCTCGCCCCAGGGCATCAACGGCCACAAGAGCATAGGTGCATTCGGAGTCTCTTCCAATCCCCATGTGCCAGTATTCAGAAGTATCGGCATCCAGCTCAGCCAGCAAACTCTCGGCCTCCTCATCGACCAGATATATCCTGTATTTGGCGATATCCACATCGTCGGGATCGGCCTGCCACTCCAGAGCGTTGATGTATTCAACCTGCACAAACGATCGATTCATCTCTCTCTCTCACCCTTAAAGTTTATCGGAGATAAAATGAGTCGTACGAAATGGGCCGGTATTGATATCTTTGTTTAGACAGGGATTTCCGGATGTACTGTGCCCTCCGCATCAGCGCCGCAACCTCCGGGATTGTGCGCTTCTCTCCGAACCGCTCAGAGGACAAACTTCGCTCCCTGAGCGCACTCGAACGTCCGCGGAGCGAGACCTGTATTCCCCTTATCCGTCCTTACCGAAATGTCTACTGCTCAGTGAAATGAGCCTTTACCGATTTGTTGGCATCCATCCTGATCTTTATCTGATTATCTATCCCCTCCGCGTCGCCACTCCAGTGGCTGAAGCGATAGCCCTTATCCGGAATAGCTTTAAGAACGGCCGTTTTTCCCGAAACATATTTGCGCTCTCCCAGCTTAGGCCGGGTTCGCCCCCCCTCGGTTGCGCTCATTGTCAGATAAACGAATTTTGACCGCTCATACGCACCCATATCAGGTGGAGAATCCGAAGGATTCGGACGCGGCATCCCGTCTATATCTGTGTCCGGCACATCGTCTGTCATAATTCCCGCATCGATACAGGGGCTGTGCTTTTTGAGATGGAAGTTCCGGTTGTTGCTGTCTATGAAGAGCGGTTCTTCGAAAATATCGCCTTCCCCGGGTCCACATCCAAAATAATTGACACCCCCATTTCCGTAAACATCGTTGTGACGAAACTCCGGCTGTGATATCGGCATAGTGCATGAAATCCCAAAATTGGCATTCATGCAGATTATGTTATTCGAGACGATCCCTTTTCCGCTCTGCGACGCAATTCCGTCTTCCCCATTGAGGACAATAGTGTTGTTCACAATTATAGGTTTCGAATAATAACTGGCAACTATTCCAAAATGGATGTTGTCACATATAAGGTTATTCACAATGAGCGGTTCCCTGTAATTACTGGTGTTTATCCCCAGCCAATTGCCCGTTATTACATTCCCTTTTATCGTCATTGTTGCCAGCGACGCTTCAATGCCGCAATTGTACCAATTCAGGCCACTGCCCGTTATGGTAAACCCTTGAATGGTGCCTCCTGTTGCCCCAATAACGACATCGCCAATACCGTTGCCGTGTATTATTGTTCTTGCCGGCCCCGCTTCACTGATAACGGCGACGGCCTTCCCTTCAAAATCAATGTTTTCGTAATAAGTTCCCTCTGCCACATGCACAGTTCCCCCAGAGTCCAGTGCATCAATGCCATCCTGGATCGTGTCAAAAGCATCCAATCCCCATAAGTGTCCTCCATTCGAGCAACCGCTGCAGAAATCATCATCCACCCAAACTTCACCATGAATCATAACGTCAATCTTATAAATCATTTTATTTATGGGACAGTCTGCCCACAAATACCCGCCATCCCACGCGAGTCCCGAAACACCGTTGCCAGGGCCAGAGAATGAGCTGACGATCGAACCTGTCAGGGGATCGATTTTCGAGATTTTGTTGTCCCATCCGCCTTCCCACACATATCCATCTCCGAAAGCCAGCCCTTCAGGATCAAGCGATCCGGTTGCTATCGAATCGACAACTGCGCCCGTGGAGGGATCGATCTTGTAGATTTGTTTGTCGTCCCTGGAAAACCATAAATAAGTGCCATCCCATGCCAGTCCTTCCCTGTAATCACCACCGGGAGCCGGGAGGGAGCGCACGACGGAACCATCCGCCGGATCGATTTGATAGAGATTGTCGTCATAGGCGGCAGCCCACAAATATGTCCCGTCATGAGCGAGCCCGTGGATTTCTATCAGCCCCTCAGGCATCGGAATCCAGGCCACGACAGAACCGTCAGACGGATCGAGCTTATAGATCCCTTGAGTCTGAGAGGCAAACCATAAATATCCCTGGCCGAAGGCCAATCCTTCCGGCTCTTCCACATCAGTCGGACATGGAAAAGAAAGAGCCACTTGATTACTTTGAATCCTCTTGACAGGACTGATTTCCTGAGTTTTAGTAATGCTCCCACTCATAAGGAGCAGATAAATCCCAAGTAACAAAGAAAAAGATTTTTTCATTTCACCCCCCGAATCAAAACGCTCGTTCGTGCGTATAATATAAAATTTCTGATTACAGGTGTCAAACAGAATCACCGCCAACTCGACAGAAATAATATTTTCAGTTTTGCGGCTTACATTCGCCCATCGCACGGAATTCGTCTATACGGATAGAAATCCTTTAAAATCATTAGATTAAAAGTACGCTGGCCGGCTTATGAGATCTTTGGACTCAACGCCCTGCTACGAAAAGTTTGACACCAAAAGAGGAGCTAAGATAACATCATCTTAATCACAGGCAAAAGGAGTCGGCATAAAATGAATCCGAAAGAACGGGCTATCGAACTCATGGGAATATGGATCGCTTCGGTTATTGACGGAATGGATGAATTCGTCGACGAGGAAACAAAGATAAGGGTTTTGGAAAGCTGTGGAAAAGCCTGCGCTGCCTTTCACGGCCACCTTCAAATTGTTGCTGATCTGAAGGCAAAAGGCAGCAGTGTGGAAGATATTTTGACTCATATGAATCGTGAAAAGATGTGGTGCGGCGATTGGATCCAGGAAGGGGACATCATTTCTTCGATATGTGATGCGTGCGAGTGCCCCCTAGTCTTAGCCGATCTGGTGAAGCTGTCCCCCACTTTCTGCTACTGCTCACGGGGCTTTGCCAAATCTCTATTTGAAGAAATTTTAGGGAAACCGGTGAGTGTGGAATTAACGAAAGCGATTGGACGGGGAGATGAATTCTGTCATTTTAGAGTCGACTGTCATTGATAAAGCCCGTACAGATCCAAGAATGGCTAAGAAGACTCATACCGGCTGATGCGAGGATTATTGAGGAATAGCGGAAGAGCCATGACTAAAAACATTGCATGACTCCGTCGAGGTGTGATTAGATAAGGCCTGCTCAGCCTAAACTGAAAGCCCGAGATAAAGAATGCTCATTCAAAAAGTCGGGAACCGCCGCAGAATTTCTCTTCTATCCATGGCCTGCATCATCGCAGCGCTGGTGTTTCTCCCCTGTTCCAGCCGTCCTGCGGAGAACAAACCGGAGTCGAACACCAGAGCCGCAAAAGAGCCAAAGCCATGGTTCCGCCACTACGGGGATTATCTTGTGTTTCTGACGGTTCAGCAGTCCTCTCCGAGAGGATTCATGCTGTCCGAGTTCAGCGACACGACCTCTTTTGAAACGGGCATCGCCAAACGCCTGAGAATAGGCTCCCCGGCCGAGGTCTTCCACTGGGGCATAGAATTCGGCCTATTCACATCCCAGGAAAGGTACGGCACCTGGAATTTCAAAAATCTCTGTGTCGAGGGGAGGTATGGGCTCTTCGGCCTCATCGATCTGAAACCGGTCCTCCTCCTCGTCGAACTCACGCATTACTGCTCCAATTTTCTTCAAGGAGCGTCCGAATTCGCCGATCCCATCCGGTATTCACAGTACTTTGTCTACGGCCACCTCTATCTGCCCACAACGGCCGTCAAGGCTATCCCGGGACTCAAATTCGCGAAACCCTATGTCGGAGCCGGCCACTACTTCACGCAGTATCCCCAATCCCATCACATCCCCTTCGATTTTGGCCTCGAACTGGAATCGGAAGGAGTCTTCTCATCACGCCATGGGTTTCACCTCGGCTTTCACACCTCCTACACGGGGATGCGAAAATTGGTCCCCACCAACAGCCTTATGTTGAGCTGGGGAACCTTGAGCGATGCGCGGGCAACCTCCCTGCCTTTCACCATAGGGGTTTTTTATCAATGGGGTCAGGACCCGCGCGGCCAGTACTATCTCGACAACCGCACCATCTTCGGCTTCCGTCTCAATATCCTGTATTGAATGGTGACGGATCTATTGATTTTTTCATCTCATGCCTCCCTTCTCATCTCATTCCATTTAAAAGTTAGCGTGTGAAGGGAGTAGAGTTGTCATGATACTGTGAAAAGTCTGTAAATGTCTTTTTTTTGCTCACAAATATTTGAGAAGCAGGTGCACTTCCAAAGAGGAAATCGAAAAATGTGTTGGCAAGGCTCGGGGGATGTGAAGCTTACCCTACCAGAACAACAATTTTGATAATCGTTTGAGTAGATACTCACGGGCAAGCCCGTGGACCACAGCCCTTCGGATCGGTCGATACCTTCTCAAGCTTTTAAGTCGCGTCTCAAGAGAATTTGGCGATAGAATTTGGAACATGTACCGATCTTCTTAGATCGGTAACGTCTCCCATAATTTTGGCCACCGATCACGCCCCGATTGACTCAAGGCACTGCTGAGCATCGTATTGTGTCCTCCGATTTGATCACCTCTAACCCAAAAGCTTTTTGAGTTTCTTATAGATTTCTTTTCGGTGACCAACCGTAATAACGACAATAAGAATCTCCTCTTCCTTGATACGGTAAATAATTCTGTAATCAGATGTGCGGAAAGAATAGAGGCCGGATAATTCATATGCCAAAGGTTTTCCTCTGTAAGGATTCAAGGAGAGAGATTCCACGGCTTTCTTAATAATCTTTTTTATGGATTGATCTAGCTTTTCGATATTTTTTTTCGCTTCATTTGTGTATTTGACGGTATATTTTTTCACAGAATGACGTTCCTGTTATTCTTCAAAAAACCTCTTCATGAGAATGAAGTTCCTCGCTTTCTTCCTCTCTGAGGCCTCTTTCGATGCTGTCCATCAATTCTCTATCGCTCAAGATCTCAAGCGTCTCTATGAGACTTTCATATTCATCATAGCTCATAAGGATACCTTCAATTTTTCCCCTTTGCGTGATGACAAAGGATTCATGATGTTCTTTTATTCTTTTCAATAAATCTGAAAAATGGGCTTTGGCCTTGCTCACGGGAATCGTCTCTGAAAAGTTATTCAAGACAGTAACTCCTTTTGGTCTCTTTTTAGACTAATTTTTGGACCAGTATCATGGTATTATTTGAAGAGAAAGTTGTCAAATGAATTTTCGGCATCGACTTTCACGAAATTATTCCCGCTATGAATTTTGACAACGTCATATGATAAGGACGCACGGAAGGGCATTTATTCTCAGGTGAAACAATTCACCGTAATCGGGAAGTGCAGGTTTCTTGCCAGATTCCCGGGAAAAGCCTCCAGCGGACTTTTTCCTTCATTCAGAAACTGGAATCATTTTCTCTGTAATGCGGCCAGCCTGGCCTTCGCATCCCCCAGCTCGGGCAGGCCCGCATCCGCATCCTTCCACAGGTCGAGGAATTTCGCATAGTTTTCTTTGGCCCTTTCTTTCATGCTCATTTTTTCATATAGCCGCCCCAGATTGTAGTAAACCTTCGGCGGCGTGAGCCGGAGGTCTGAATCAGCTGAGTCGAATCGGACAATATCCTCCAGGACGGCAAGCGCCTTTTCCATCTCTCCCTTCATCTCGTAGGCATAAGCAAGGTCCATTTCATGGTAAAACATCGTGTTCCCATCGATGATACGACCTGATGTACCGGAAGTGATGGCAAAAGTCGGGGAGAGCTGCTCAAACTTGGAGATCGCCTCCTCCCAGGAGCCCTCAGTAAAAAGAATCTTCACTCTGAGATATTCCAGCATCCTTTTAATGTTAGCGTTTTCTGGCTGCTGATTGTCTTGAAACTCTACAAGTAGGTTTTCAACCTTGGTCAGCCTGCCCCTGGCATCACCCGGTTTTCCTTCCAGGCATTCTGAATAGGCAGATAATATTTCTTTCCAAATATCGTGGTTGAATTTTGTATTTGTTGTAGAGGTGCCAATCCATGCATCAGAGGATTGTTTCATCTCCTCACGATAGCTCTCGAAATCTCCATGGGCTAAAAAAACCCAGCTCTTCATGTTGTGGTAATGCGCTTTCGACTCGCCCCCTCCAATCTTCTCTCTTTGATAGAGCTTACCCTCAATCCAGAGGTCTTCAAGGTCGTCAAGCGCTTTTTTATATGATCCGGTCCAGTACTCATAAAAGGCTTTCAATATATATCCCATAAAGTTGTGGGAAGGCGGTACTCTGAGGCAGTACTCCTCAGCCCATTTGATGGCTTCATCATACTCTTCCTTCAAAGCATAGGTATAACTCATATTCCAAAGAGACATACCAAAGTCATGTTTGATATTCAAAGCTTTTTTGAACTGCTCTATGGCAAGGTCAAATTGCCCAAATCCGCAATAGAAATCTCCTAAAGTATCAAATGGCTGGGCCTCATTGGGTGAGGCATCGACATACCTCTTTGCGTATTCAAGGGCCTTGTCATTTTCACCTTTATCACGGTAAATATATGCTATCAGGTTCAGGGCAACTCCATAAAAGGGGTCGAGATCAACAGCCGCATGCAGCTCACGAAGAGACTCATCCCAAGTCTCGCCGAAGGCAAAAGCTCGCAAATCATAGATCCGTCCCAAATAATAATGGGCTTGTTTTTCTTTGGGATAATTTTTTGCGATTTGCTTGAGGATTTGAATGTAATTATCCTGGTTTTTTTCGAAATAATAGGCATGGAATGCCTTTATGTAAAGTTTTTCTTTTGGATTGGCCTTATCGATAAGAGTAAATGCTTTCTCTATCGCTTCGTTCCGTTTATTAAGAAGAGACAATCCTGAGTAAGCTTTTGCTAATTCAAGATAAGCCGAAGCAAATTCAGGGTCTAACTCGACAGCTTTTAATAAATGCTTACTCGCTTCTTCTCTGTAGTATTTATCAAGAGCTGAGACACCAGACAAATAACATTGATAGGCTTCATTGGAAGATGTCGTCACTTCGGAGATTGGGGGGGCTTTTTTGGCCTCCGGAACGTTCCAGCCAAGCCCTTGGGCAACATTCATCGACAATTCATCGATCTGAAATTTAAGGATGCTTCCCACTCCATCCCCGCTGGATGTCGCACTGATGAGCGATTTTTTCGTCTCGACATCAAGGATTTTGAGATCCGTAGCAAAAACATCGCCGGCTTTCGTGATACGGCCCACGGCAAGGGCTGCAATCCCATCCCGGCGGCAGATTTCGAATCCGAGGTCTGTATCGACCGCTGCGCTCCGATCTTTTCCCATTTGCTTCAAAATATCCTGCTGACGTTCCCAGGTCTCCACATAGGAAAATCCCATGGACTCGAATTTCGTGATCAGAAGGTTGGGAACAGCCTTGATCAAGCCGTCGTATTGGGGATCACCGGTAAGGTTCTCGAAGGAGATGACGGCAATGGAGTTCTCGATCTTGGGGATGGGGGTGACTTTAGTACGGGGAAGAAAAACCCAAATGAGGATGGCTATTATGGCAACTAAGACAACCAATGCGGGAGTGAGGATTTTCCGACGCATCAAAGCTGAAGCCAAAGTCCTTTTTCTGGGCCTGATCTTTGTTCCAAGGGGAAAACCCTCCTCTATATTCCGTAAATCAGCAAGAAGTTCTGCCGCCGTCTGATATCTTCTCTCCCTATCCTTCTCCATGCACACAAGTATCAAACGGCCCAGGTTATTCGATAACTGAGGATTGAGCTTTTTCGGGTCAGCGGGCAATTGGGCCTTGTGTTTGAGGGCCACGCTGAGCGCCGTATCCCCTTTAAAGGGCAGTCTCCCTGTCACCATCTCATACAGGATAACCCCCAAGGAATAGATATCAGAACGATGATCTGCCTCCTCTCCCTCTGCCTGTTCCGGAGATATGTAGTCGGGTGTCCCTATCATCACTCCTGTCTGTGTCACTCCTGCGGCTTCCACCGAGCGCGCTATGCCAAAATCCATGACCTTAGCCGTGCCCTTTTCATCGATCATGATATTCTGAGGCTTTAAATCCCGGTGAATCACTCCTAGCTCATGGGCCTCCGCTAGCCCCCCGCACACCTGCTTAGCAATGGCAATTGCTTCCTTCTCCGATAGCTTTCCTTTCCTTCTAATGAGCTTCTTCAGATCTTCCCCTTCCACATACTCCATGGTGATAAAAGGTGTTTCTTCCTCTTCATGGAGGTCGAACATCTTACAGACATTTCGGTGAGCGATCTTCCGGGCAAGCTTCAGTTCATTCTTGAAACGCTCAATTGTGACTTTATGCGCGGCTATTTCCGGTCTCAGGACTTTCAGAGCCATCACCTCATCTAACTTCTTATCCTTGACTCTGTAGACTTCTCCCATACCGCCGCTGCCGAGCTTTTCCAGTATTTCGTACCTGTGGGCAAAGACAGAGCCTCCGTGAAGCTCATGGGCGAGCGTTTCAAGGGTTTTGGTTACCTCTGGGATAGATTCGGCTGGAGTGAGCTGAGTACCGCACTCACCGCAGAATTTTTGCGTCTCAGGATTATCAAAATCACATTTAGGGCACTTGGTAGACATTCGTCTCCCCTTTTAGCTCACTAATTGGAAGAATAGCAAGGAATCCGGCAAGAGTCAATCAGCTTATGAACCCCGAGATTCCGTGGGTAGCACTGGCCATATTCCTAAAAACTCAATCATACAATTGAGAAAAATTATTCTGCTTAGGCTGGAAATTATGCTAATTTTTTTCCCTTAATCATTGACAATAATACAAATTATTAAATAATCACCCTTGACATTGTTACGATTCTCGGCTTGCCAAAAAATACCAAAACTACTTCCTCTTGAATCTCCTCTATTTTCTAGCCTCACAATTGAAGGACTACATTAGCTGGCTCATCTAAGAATCCAGAAATTCAAAATTTTATCAATGACGCCTCTCGCCAGGCTAAAGCCTAGGTTTTCGGCCCTGAACTTGGTTAAAATTCCAGTCTTATTCCTATCTGGAGGCGCCGGGGGAACAAAATATTATTGGGCTCCAGATAATTCCCGGCCCAGCTATTGTAAGAGGCATAACCGATTATACGATCGGAATTGAAAAGGTTAAAAACATCAAAAATAGCGCTCAATCTAAAGGAACGGTAAATCTGGAATGTCTTCTGAACTCTGAAATCCAACCTGTTCCAGGTCCCCATCCTGTTGCCATCATTTCGTGGCTCAGCCAAGATCTTTTGGCCAGACCCCGCATCCTGATTGAGTCCAAATACTCTAACAAATATTGGGATAGGACTTCCAGTCTGGACAATCCAATTCACACTGGCCAGAATATCCCAGGGGAAAGTGTAAGCTGCCTGAATTTTCAACATCCAGGTCCGGTCATTCTGAAGAAGACCTTTGGCATTGATCAAATCATTGGGGTCTTTGCCGTAGTCTCCGGCAAACCATATCATGGCCTGCTGCCACTGGGAATGGGCCACCATGTTCAATCCGTCATTCTTTGACCATGTAAGTGACGTATGGAGCATCCAATGATGAGAATATCTTTTGGTGAGAGTGAAGATAAGGGCCCTGTAGCTCTGTTCGTACCCCTCTGGATTGGTGATTATATACTGATTGGAGGCCAGATCGCTTGTCTGATTCCAGACGGTGTATATCTGTCCATTATCAGGGGAGGCCATCTGGATCTGCTCATAGGTCGCCCCGAGGTCTTTCCACCCGAGCAGGTTTTTCTCTTTTTTATAAATGAGTGTCGCGCCTAAGGAAAAATCAGGGAGCAGTTCTCTATCCAGCCCAACCGAGAATTGATCGGCATAGGGATTTCTCAGGCCGGGATCGATCGAATAGTCCATCCCTCCCGGGATGAGGTCCCACAACACCCAATCCCCTCTATTCAAATCCCAAAAATACATCTTCCAGTCCGTGACATTGGGCCCGGGCCATTCAAAGTTGGCGATATGGAGCGCGTCATAGTAGCGTCCATAGCTCAATTTGAGCAAAGTCTTTTTATCCGAGGTCAACTGAAAGGCTATGCCGATCCGTGGAGAAAGAGAATTCCATATAATGAGATCGTTGATAGCAGCGGTTTTTTTATTCGTTCTGTTCCATCCCTCCATGACTGGAAAACCAGGTATTTTTCCGTTGCTGCGGTCATATCTCAGGCCCAGGTTTAGAGTCAATCTTTCACCGATTCTCCAGGAGTCATCGATGAAGGCTCCGAGGGCATCCACCTGGCCGCCATAGTAAAAAGCGTCCTGTTCGAACATCAAATACGGATAACCGTCGTAATCATAATACGACCGGCCTCCAGGATAACCTCCACACACCTCAACTGTTGCCCTGTTGTACTGGATACCGACCTTGAAGTCGTGATCTCCGCCCAGGAAATCTTCTGCATAATACGAAAAATGCGCGTTGGCTTGATGCCGGCTGGTCTCATAAAGCCATATCCACCAGCATCCATGAGAAAATATCCCAGTGTAACCATCATACCGGGGAGGAGTGTCGAAATCTGAATACAAGGGGATACCGTCATTATCCCCCCAATATCCTGCGTATTTGAGTTCGAAATAGGAATGAGGGCTTATCAGCCACGTGTAGAGAAGGTTCCAGGTGGGGAGGTGTCCGATTTGGCTTGACAGAGCCTCCTTCTCGTGCCAGGGATTTTGGATATCGGGGATTTCTATATATTCATAAAAAAAAGAACTGATCAGCTTGTGCTTTTGGGAGATCTGGGACGAAAGTTTAAAAAACAGATTATCCACAACAACATTGGTGGGATACTTCGGATCAGAAAGCCAAAACGAAGCCGAATCTTCACGCTTCTCGAAATTGGCAAAAAACCAGACTTTATCCTTGGCGATCGGTCCTCCGAGCGTGAACGTCAGGTAATAGAATTTGTCCCTGTGAAAAGAGTATGCATCTTCCGGGGAGATCGTCTTCCAATCTATCTTGTTTTTAGGATTGTTGTCGCCGGTGAGCGATTGGAACTGTCCGTAATAAGAGACGCGCCCTTCGAGGGTATTCCCTCCGGACTTGGTGACGATATTGACAACAGCTCCGGTAAATAGCCCGTATTCGGCAGGAGAGCCAATACCGGTGGCTTCGACTTCTTCGAATGCCTCGAGGCTGACGTAATGCCATCCATTTCCCATCTCGGGATTGCTGATATCGACTCCATCTATCCAGTACGCATTGGACTCCATGTTGGAGCCGAAGGCAAGGTTTCTGTCAGAGACTTCCCCGTAACCGCTGGCCATCTGAATGCCGGGCGCCATTTTGACGACATCATAATGCGAGAACCGGCCGGTCGGAATGTTCTCGAGTTCCTCTTTTCCATAGGTCATCGACAATTCCGATTTCGCGACATCGACAACCGGAGGCCTTGCTGTCACCGTGACAGATTCTTCAAGAGTTGTCTGCTGCAAAATAATATCTTCTGTAACCGTCCCTCCGGCCATGACTCTTAAATTTTTCCTGGTGATCGTTTGGAATCCTTCCAAGGAAAAGACGATTTCGTACGTACCGGGAGGGAGATTGACGAACCTGTAAGTCCCATTCTCGGATGAGATTTGAGTATGGACTCCCCCCATCAACGAAGGACTCGAAATTTCCACGTTGACACCGGGAATACCCTCACCTTCGGTATCGAAGATCGTGCCGGTGATCTTTCCTGTCAGGCGTTGCGCGTAAGAAACGCTCAAGGCCACCACTGAGATGACTAATAGGAAAGTGCTGAATCTCGCAATATTCCTCTTAAACATCATCTGCCCCCTATAATTTTATCCAAAGGAAATATCTACAGTCCTTGTATATCCTTAATTAGATTTCCTCTCAAAATGTTCTCATTTCCCTTAGCCGTTCCGGATCTCTGTGCCTGAAAATCGGATTTCGGTGTCCGAAAGCCGGAATTGGAAGCGACTGCGCCCCAAAACTTTAACTTTCACTCTATTCCTATTCTTGAAACCCCATCTTCTTCAATATCTCCTCATATCCCGGTTCGCCGTGCAAGCTGTGAAACCAGTGTATGTGTTTAACGAGAATCATCATAGCCGAATGTTTTTCATAAGCTTCATTCAAGAATTCGATGGCCTTGTCCTTATCGTCGAGCACCACATAAACAGCCGCCATGACCACAGTCGGATCGATAATCTTTTCGGCCAATAAGCCTTTTAACCTCTCAAATGTCACCAGGGCATCTTCCCGTTTTCCCGAAAGAGCCTGTATTCTGATCAATTCGACCAATCTGAAATAGCTGGATTCGGATTCAAGCGAGGGCATAATCTTTTTCATCTCGGCAAGGGCTTCGGCATACATCCCTTTCAATTCCAAGGCCTGGATGAGCCAGCTCGCCATTTCCTGGGTAGGATTTTTTTGATAGGCCCTTTTCGCCTGCTCGAGCCCTTCATCGTAGCGGCCCGCCCATATATAGATCGGAGCAAGATAATCCGGAAACCCCGGAAGCGCCGAACTTTGCAGACTTTTTTGGCTTTCGATCGCCTCGTCGAATTCACCTATAACTCTGAGAAAAACATTGTAATCGAATCGAATATTGATATTTTCCGGTTCGAGTTCAAGAGCCCTCTTATATTCCTTTTCAGCACCGTGAAAATCCCAGGCATGCATTTTTATCCCGCCCAAAGCCGAGTGAGCATCAGCGAGATTTTCGTCCAACTCCAGAGCTTTCAATATGGCCGCCCTGGCCTTGGAGGAGGCCTCTTGGGCCGGCAAATACCCATTTATCCCGAGACTCAGGTAGCACGACCCCATGTAAGCATAAGGTAAAGCAAAATCAGGCTCTCTGTTGATTGACTGATTGAAGTAATCGATAGCTGTCTGGAAACCCTGAGGGTACTCACCGTATGTGTATGAATTGAAACCTCTCATGTACAGGTCGTAGGCTTCAGGGACGATCTTGCGGGCACTGGCCAGACGCTCTCTTGCCTCGGGCGCCACAGCCACTTTGATTCCGCTGACGATAGCCTGAGAAAGCTCGCTCTGCAGGAAAAAGATATCGGCAATTTCCCGTTCAAATGTCTTCGCCCAGATTTGCCTGTCATTTATGGGATCGATCAGCCGGGCGATCAACCGTACCTTGTTTTCAGACCTGAGCACGGAAGCCTGGACAAGGGCTTTGACACCAAGATCTCCGGCTATTTCCTTAAGGGGTTTATCTGATTTTTTATAGGGCATGACGGATTGGGGAGGAATAACACGGAGCCCCGAGATTTTATAGAGGTCGGCTGTCAGCATGTCCGTGAGGGAATCGGCGAAATACTCCTGCTCCGGATCACCGGAATAGTTGACGAGCGGAAGGACTGCGATTGAATCCAGAGCTTCACCTCGTGGGGAGCGAAGCCCAATGACTCCCAAAACGAACAGCACGATAAAAGTAACAACAGCCGGATAAAAATAAGCTTTCTTCACTCCTAAAATTCTGCCTCGGAACAGCCTCGCTTTTGCCTTTAAAGGTTTCACCCCTTCAGCCAGCGCCCGGAGGTCATCCAGGAGCTCGCCCATTGTCTGGTAGCGCTCCTGCGGCTTCTTGCTGAGAGCCTTCTCCACCACCCGCTCCAGCTCCGGTCTCATCCCCGGTTCTAGCTTGCTCATCGCTCGGGGCGCTTTGTGCACGATGGAATAAAGAAGCGAAGCCTCATTCTCCCCGCCGAACGGCAACTGCCCTGTCAACATCTCATACAAAACCACTCCCATAGACCATATATCCGTGCGATGATCTGTCGTCTTTCCTTCCGCCTGCTCGGGTGACATGTAGGCCACTGTCCCCATAGTCTTCGCCTCTTTGGTTATGAGTGTCGCACCTGTGACCTTGGCCAAGCCGAAATCCATGATCTTGGCCTGGCCAGCCTCTGTCAGCATGATGTTGGCACATTTGATGTCACGATGAATAATCCCTTTCGCGTGAGCCTTATCCAATCCCTCCGCGACCTGGATGGCGATATCCAACGCATCATCGAGCTTCATTGGCCCGCTATTCAGCTTCTCCCTCAGACTGTGGCCTTCCACGTATTCCATCACGATGAACGACTTGCCCTCATCCTCACCGATTTCATGGATGGTGCATATATGGGGATGAGAAAGAGCCGCAGCCGCCTGAGCCTCCCGGATAAATCTCTCCTTTACCTCTTCATCCGTCGTCAACTCAGGAGGAAGGAACTTGACGGCCACACTTCGCTTGAGCTTGAGGTCTCCGGCCTTGTAGACTACCCCCATGCCCCCCTCACCCAGCTTCTCGAGGATGCGGTATTTCTCGGCCAAAAGAGCACCGGATACGGGTGTTGCTATGGTCTTAGTGACCGAGGCTTGGAAATCGCTATCGTAATGAAGCTCGGCCCCGCATTTCGCACAAAAGCGCGATGTCTCGGCGTTATCCGATTGACATTTGGGACAGGGAACTGTCACAGCTTTCCCCTTTTAACTCGCTTGAGAGAAGATTATCAAGGAACAGCTCAAGAGTCAATGACATTCCTATTCAACTTACAAGGCTCACAAATCAGATTCTGAATCGTCCAATTTTGTGAATTAATATTTGAGTATCATACGCTTACTCCAGCGTCATTCTTATTAACGAAAGTTATTTTTTCCAGGAAAATTTTATGCCGATCAGTTCGGTCATGGATTCCCCGGTATTCATTCGATAGACTTGACTCATGAAATGTGAAATTTGTAGAGTTGTATTAAAAAATTGACTTTCATTTATCCAATATGATATATTTTATTTAGTTTTATTATATTTTATTGGACAAAGGAAGGAAGAAGTGCTTATGGATGACCGATGGCTCTCGGTTGATGAAGTGGCAGAATACCTGGGCGTTAAAAGGTTCACTATTTACAAATGGGTGCAGCGATTGAACCTTCCCGCAAGAAAAATCGGACGGCTCCTGAAATTTAGAAAATCTGAAATCGACGCATGGATGGAAAGCCAGGACTCAAGCAACAGGACCAAGGATTTGACTCCTGAACGACTCTTGAAGCTTTTAGAGCAAAAAACAAAAGAAATAAGAGAATTTGGCGTATGCCGCATCGGTTTATTCGGTTCATGGGTCCGAGGTGAAGGAAAGCCGGGGAGCGATATCGATATTTTGGTTGAATTTGATCACCCCAGTTTTGACCGCTACATGGAGCTCAAGTTTTTCCTCGAGGATCTTCTCGGTCGAGATGTCGACCTTGTGTTAGCCGATACACTCAAAGACAAAATCAAGCCCAAAATAGCCAGAGAGGTCCGCTATGTCCAGGGAATATAGGCTCTATCTCGATGATATGTTAGAAGCAAAGGCGCGTATTCAGGAATACACAGATAAGATGACGTATAAAGAATTCACGCAAAGCAAGATCACTATCGATGCCGTCATCCGGAATCTCGAAGTCATCGGGGAAACCGCACGCAAGCTCCCCCCCGAGATAAAGAAAAAGTCACCTGAAATCGAATGGCGTAAAATTGTCGCCATGCGGAATGTCCTGACACACGAATACTTCGGTGTGAACACACAAATAGTCTGGGATGTGGTCCAGAACAAAATTGAACTGCTTGGAAGATTTTGCCAGACGCTATTGAAGGGCGCTTAAATATTTTCGGATTCCGGCTTAATATCGTTTATTGACAGAGCTTCAGAATGGCGGAACACTGATATAAGCCCGGCCTCCCTCTCTCCCCTCATCATTCACAGCCACAAGGGCGTATGTGTATTGGTTGTCTCTTCCAATCCCTCTGTGCAAGTACTCAAAGGTATCGGCATTCAGCTCGGCGAGCATACTCTCAGTCTCTTGTTCTACCAGGTATATCCTGTATTTCGCGATATTCACATTGTTCGGATTGGCCTGCCATTCAAGGGCGTTGACATACTCAACTTGCAAAAGTGATCGATTCATCTCTTTCTCACCCGTAATGTTTAAAGGAGAATAAATGAGTCGGATGAAATCGGCCATTATTGACTTATCTTTATTCAAAGTTATGAATTTCAAAAACTCAGCGGAACCTCAAAAACCTTACCCGTGGATTCATCTGTGAAGGAGATTTTCTTCTGCCTGATGAGTTGCTCCTTGGCATTTAATAGTTCAATCCCGTAAATTTTTCCATCAGGAGAAATATCAATATTGATTTCGTCACTTAGGGAACGGGTCTCCACACCAGCGATTTTTTTCTTAAACCGGATATAGGCAATGTTATATCGAGGATCATAGGTGATATCCATCAGTTTACTCCTGAAAGTATTTTACAATAACAGTGATAACAATGAAATCCTCTCCTTCTTCAACTCCATAAACTTCGAGTTGCTTTGTATGATAGTATTGCCCTTTCCAGAAATCATCATAAAAAAGCTTCATCCTAAATCCTGAGCGTCCAAACTTGGCTCGAAACCATTCACCCTTAGTTATCGTTTTGAGAACCTCATCGACTGTTGCTCCGCGTTCCTGCATCCGCTCCCGAGCATGGGGATGCATTTTTATAGATAAATGGCGCTCATTCACCTCATTCCTCATGAAGAATAGACAGATGGAATAAAATATTTTTCTCATAGCAATACAAATAGATCCCCGTAGGATCAAGACATACGAGGATATTGCGAAAGCCTGGACAGAACCCCGGAATGGCTACGGAAACTCATTCTGGGTAGATGCGAAGGTTATTGAGGAATTGAAGAAGAAAATCTAGCAGCGTGATGGAGAGATAAAGAAATTGAGACTGTATAGATGCGAGGATTATCGAAGATATAAGGAAGAAGTTTAAGGAGGGAAGAAATCTAGGGAGGACAGATAAGGGACTCTATAGAAATAAAGCCCCTTTTCAGTTTCTATCAATGGGCGGCCAAGCACGTCTTCGTAGAGAGCAAATTCGAACTCCGATAAGCTTTCGTCAAATACACTTGACTCATGAATACTTCGGTGTGAACACACAAATAGTCTGGGATGTGATTCAAAACAAATTGACCTTGTCCTCTTGGATGTGATATTTTTATGTCAGGAAGTTGACGGGCATTTATGGAGGACAAATGCCGGGGATTTGGGCTCCCCTCATAAAGGCAATTCTTTTCTCTAAAACATAGGCTATGAAAACAGCGCTCTATACCGGATTACGCTTCCTTGAGGACGCAGCAAAAGGCGAAAGCGTTACAAAACACTTGCTGCGGCTGAGGAAGCTGAAGCGGGCGGATCCGGAGTATATTCGGGAGTATCAATTCAAGGCTATGAAAAGGTTGATCTCCAGCGCCTATGAAAACTCCTCATTCTACAGGAAAAGATTTGACGATCAAGGTGTTCACCCTGAAGATGTAAAATCCTTTGAGGATTTCACCTTCTTGAATCCCGTTACCAGGGAGGACATTCAAAATCACAGCGCCGAACTCATCTCGAAAAAAATCAACAAGGATTCCCTCCTGTCCGGTCATTCCAGCGGCTCCACGGGGGAGCCGATTGTTTACTATCATGACAAACAAACCCTTTCCGCTGGCAGAGCCGCTGTGTTGGCAGGATGGGAGCTGGCAGGGAAAAAACTCGGAGATAAAGTCATCACGTTATGGGGAAACCGGGAAACCATTGAGCAGGAGTGGTCAAAGCCGGGTTCGCGCCTTAAAGCCAAGCTGTATCGAGACAGGAGGTTCCCTGTCGATAAGTTCATAGACGGACCTTATTTCCAGGAAATGCTGGAGGCGTTTCTCAAGCAAAAAGGTGGCTTCATTTTCGGCTACGCTCATCCGATATACATGATCGCCTGCTATGCCAAGGAAAAAAACATTGCATTCAAACACAAGTTTGACGGCGTTCTGACCACCGCGGAGAAGCTTCACGGCTACCGCAGGAGTATGATCGAAGAGGTTTTAGGCCCTGCGTATGACGGCTATGGATCCCGGGAAATACTGGGAAAAGCCTATCAGTGCCGGAGGAGAAAGGGCTACCATATAATCGAACCGAATATTATTTTTGAGGCAGAGGATTTTAAGGAAGACACGAAGGAAGTCATTGTCACCGATCTGTGGAACTACGCCTGGCCGCTCATCAGGTACAAGATCGGCGATCTGATCGCCGGTGAATTCGGGACATGCGATTGCGGGTGCACATGGAAAACCTTCGACACTGTCGTGGGCAGGGTAAACGAGCTTTTTGTTCTACCCGGAGGCGGCATAATCAGCCCCCAGTTTTGGGTGGTCAGCGATTTAATGAAACATTTGTTTTCGGTCAAACAGTTGCAGTTTGCTAAGATCGGCGAGAACAAATTTGTATTCCGAATGAAGCTTTTAGAGGGGCAGGATGCTTCATTCCTGGATGGTTTTCGAGAAGCGGCCAAAAAACACTTCAGAGGCATTGCCGAAGTGGATGCGGAATTGGTCGATCAGATTCCGATCGGACCGAGCGGCAAACACAGAGACGTTGTCGATGAGACGAAATGAATAGTGCCTGGCGCTTTATTTAAACAATAAAGGAGGTATCAAGATGAAAGTTATGACGGAGACGGAAAACTTTATCGAGCATTTTGTACAAAGATTTAAACAGATAAAACCGCCATTAAGGCCGTCCGAACTGGATATGGAATTTTATGAGAAATATGCTAAAAAATGTGCCGACAAAGGCGCGGCGATGCTTCTTCTCGGAGCGACACCTGAACTCAGAGATATCGCTCTCCAGAACAATATCTTACCTGTTTCCAGCGATCTGGATGACAACATATTCGAAGCCATGTCCCGCCTCATGACAACATCCGGCCAAGAGGAATTTATCCGCAGCAATTGGTTGGACCTGAACGAAGAGAGAAAATACGATTACATCGTGGGGGATGGTTCTTTGAACATGCTTCCTGCTGAAATGGCTGACGCATTCACGAAAAAAATGCACGGCCTGTTAAAAGAGGATGGATTCTTTGTTCACAGGTTCGGCATCACGAATGAAGAGATGACTCTGGATCATTTCAAAGAAGCCATGCAGCAGTATAGAGATGAAAAGGAAGAAAAAGATCTCGCCATTTTTTCCTATCTGTTTATGCTGGCAGAATCCTTGAGAAACAATTTTTACCCTGATCTCACAAGTTATGAATTGTTTCATCAGGTT
>Ga0180437_10003014_pt1 | contig 25723 bp, 16 predicted proteins | sample SS_ome_4_FD_132410 | JGI IMG/M metagenome (GOLD analysis project Ga0180437, IMG submission 132410) | Hypersaline lake sediment archaeal communities from the Salton Sea, California, USA - SS_3_D_1 metaG | ecosystem: Environmental > Aquatic > Non-marine Saline and Alkaline > Hypersaline >... | reverse complement strand
TGGTCTCCATGCATCATCCCTTCACCTCGCCGCGGCCGGAGGATCTAGCTCTGCTGGATCTCAATCCGGAGCGGGTCAAGGCCCAGGCCTACGACTTGGTGCTCAACGGTGTGGAAATCGGGGGAGGCTCGGTGCGTATCCATGACTTGGGCATCCAGCGCAGGATATTCCAGATCCTGGGATTGAGTCCCGAACAGGCGGAAGCTAAGTTTGGATTTTTTCTCCAGGCGTTGGCGTACGGCGCCCCCCCGCACGGGGGCATCGCTCACGGTTTCGACCGAATCGTGATGCTGCTGGCCGGAGAGAATTCCATCCGCGATGTTATCCCTTTTCCCAAGACCACCAGTTCGCTGAGCCTGATGACCGATTCCCCTTCCGAGATCGACGAACGCCTGCTCAGGGAGCTGGGCCTCAAACTGGACCGCACCTAGGCCGATTTGAATCCTCCGCCCGGGGGGGCTGCAGAATCGCTGCCGTCATCCGATGCATTTCTTCTTCGCGGACCGAATCCGCTTCCTCTGAAGAAGGGCGAGGCCCGGAACAGGAATCCCAGGCCTTTCCGGCTGCCGCTGCTGCTGACCTCATACACTCGGACTCCTCGCTGATTAGGCAGTTGAGGAAGCTGATGAGGCATATGAAGCCGCGGCGGGCTCCGGCGAAGAAGCCGGCCGGTTTCTGGTCGAAGCGGTAATAGGTTCTCTTATGGGGCGATTCCGGGTCCTATCCCCAAGTCAAGCGCCGCAGTCGGACAGCTGGCGCGCTCCCCGGAATCCTTCGGTGTGTTCGACCGAGCCGCCGGTGGCCGAGGCTTCGACGGCCGCCAAGCGCAGGCACTCCTCCCTGGCCCGGTGGATGTTCAAGGCTCGAGGCCGCGTACCGAAAATACGCTGGAAATTCCCGGCCAGGATCGAGTCGAGGACCTCTTGGGGAAGGCTCAGGCCTTGGATTTCTCCTCCTGAAGGCGGCCCCAGCAGAAAGTCCGCTCCGTCCGGCACGCGGAAACTGTCATTTCCGGCCAGAAATCGTAAAACGAGGCCAGCTCGATGCCGAATTTCCTGGAGGCTGTGTGCGCTTAGGATATCGGTGCCGAAGAGGATCCGGTCGCAGAAGCGGAGGAAGAATTCACGGGAGCTTCGCGGATCACGGGAAAGGTTGTAATACAGCTCTACCCCGGGAGCCAGGTCGAAGTGGATGTTGGGATGGCGCATCAAGAGGGATGCGGCCCGGGGGAGGTCGGCGGAGAGGAAATAAAAATGCGGAAAAATCACCCGCAGAGAGGGATGTCGCTCGAGGACATTTTCAGCTTCCCGGTAAAGATCCTCCTTTTCGGGAAAGCGTGCGTCATATCCCCACCCCTGCTGCTTTGCCCAGGCGGGAAGCTCGGTCGGCTGCCAAAATTCCTCGGGGTCGGCCACATGCCAGAGCAAGGGAATGTTTCTTTGCGCGCATTCTGCAAAGAATTCAGCGAAGTAAGGTCCGTCTAGAGGCTCTCCCAATGCCCGCCGGAGGGTCGGTTTGGAGGCCAAAAGTTTTATGCCCTCCGCCCCCAGGGCATGGAGGAGGGAAGGCTGTCGGGCAAGTGGTAGCGCTTGGTCCGCCCCATGCATATGCTGCGCATGCTCCAATCCGGCCAAAAGAAAGAAGCGTTCAGGATGCCGGGCCTTGAGCACGAATCCGGCCGGATTGGTATTGGTCGTCACACCCTCATCCTGGCAAGCGATTCCCGCCCGAACAACACCCGCCGTCTCCAGCTTTGCGGCCAGGCCTTCGGCATCATTCACCCGCAGCAGGTGTATATGCCCGTCGCTGAGGGGAGGAATATCGACGAGGTCCACGGGAGTTCCTTCTGATGATCATGATAGTTCGCGCCGGGGCAGGGAGTCAAACTGCGAAGTGATTTGATTTTAGCGTATCACTGGCATATGATTCCGTTGCCGGGCCGCTGCAAGCGAAGTCAAGGAATTTCCCCCTGGTTACGCATCTCGGCGGCTGGGAGCAAGCCGAACCTATGAACGGATCTCGATTGAAAGCTGAGCGATTCCTCGAGAGAGTCGGGCTGGATGCGGAATCGGTCGATGTCGAGCGGATGCTGGACGATTTTCACGCGGAGATGGAAGCCGGTCTGGCCGGGAAGCCGAGCTCCCTGGCCATGATTCCCACCTATCTGTCCGCAGATGTTGAGGTGCCGGCCGATAAACCCGTTATCGCTCTGGATGCCGGCGGCACCCACCTGCGCATCGCCTTGGTCTCGTTCGATACCAAAGGCTGTCCAATCATCGAGGATATCACCCGGCACCCTATGCCCGGCTCCGAGGGGCCGGTCTCCCGGGAGGAGTTTTACGACCGCTTCGTCCTCTACCTGCAGCCCTTTGCCGCGCAGGCCGAGCGGGTGGGATTCTGCTTTTCCTATCCCGCAGAGATCTCCCCGGACTGCGACGGCCGCCTGTTGACCTGGAGCAAGGAGATACAGGCGCCGCAGGTGGTGGGCGATTTCATCGGCGCGAACATCTTCGGCCGCCTGAGCCACTTAGGATATGCCCTGAAGTATACACTCCTCAATGACACGGTCGCGGCCTTGCTGGCGGGCCGGGCCGCCAGCAAGGCCCACTTTGGCGCGTCCTACGTCGGATTCATCCTCGGAACCGGCACCAACACCGCCTACTTGGAGAAGAACCGCAACATCATCAAACGGAGAGATCTAGGTCCAGAAGGCTCTCAGGCCGTCAACGTGGAATCCGGCAATTTCGATAAGGCCCCCCGCACCCTCATCGATGAACGCTTGGATATCACCACCAACAATCCCGGTGCCTACTCCTTCGAGAAGATGATCTCTGGGGCCTACCTGGGATCGCTGAGCCGGGCGGTGCTGGCGGCGGCCGCCGAGCAGACACTTTTTTCCCGGGAAGGCAGCGCAAGCATCCTCTCTCTCAAAGGCCTGACGACCGCTGATTTGGGCGGGTTTTTGAGCCCTCCCCAAGGAGGCATCCTTTTCGCAGGGGCGGCGATGAAAGAAGCCGACCGGGAGATCGCAAGTCATTTGATTCGAGCGGTGATCGCTCGGGCCGCGCTGTTCGCGGCCGTCAATATCGCCGCTGCGGTGCTCAAGTCCGGGGCCGGGGATTCGAGAGAGGGCCCCGCGTGTGTGAATATCGACGGGTCCACCTTCTACAAGACGCCGGGGTTGCAACCGCAGACGGAAGGCCATCTGCGGAAAATACTCACGTCCCGGGGAGTGTCGGCGGAGCTGGTGCAGATCGAGGATTCCCCCCTAATTGGGGCGGCGGTGGCGGGCCTGACCCGGGCCTGAGCAGGGACAACAAACGCCGCATCGTCCTACCGTAACTTAAGGAGACTTCGTCAGGATGGAGAGGAATCCAGCGGGCCGATTTAATAGGCACTCTCTTAATACCTGAGTCGGGCGAGAGGACCGAAAATCCCTGGCGATGCAAATCCGGTCAGTCAGTGGTTCGGAGGGGGGAATCGAACGATTCTGGCATGAAATGTCCAGCGTACTGGACAGGAGGGGACCGGTTCTTTAAAATGAAGCGCTTCAGATCGATGGAGCGCCGCGTGTGCGTTCACCAAAGGAGAGAGACATACCCAAGCGACTCTTGATTGTGGGGGGAGTGGCGGCCGGAGCATCCGCGGCGGCCAAAGCCCGCAGGAGCAGTGAAGACATCGAAATCGTGATGCTCGAACGCGGTCCTTACATGAGCTTCGCGGACTGCGGCCTTCCCTATTATATCGGAGGGGAAATACAATCCCGAAGCAGCTTGTTGGTGGCGGATCCCGGTATCTTTACACGTCGCTTTCGAGTGGATGTTCGGCTCGAGACCACGGTGACGGAAGTCGATACGTCGAGGAACAGCGTGTCCTTCACGGACCGATACGGGCATTCCGGATCGCTTGAATACGACCGCCTGATCCTGGCGACCGGAACCGTGCCCGTCAAGCTGCCGCTTGAGGGGATCGATGCGCCGAACATATTCCTGTGCCGGACCGTGCCCGACGCGGATGCCATTCGGGAATATCTGGAAGCCGTGGCGGCGCAGGCTCGCGCCCATGATGATGGCGATGAGGGTCTTGATACGACGCAGGGAAGGGCCCTGATCATAGGGGCAGGCTATGTTGGATTGGAATGTGCCGAGCAGCTCCTGGCGCGGGGGTTGGATGTCACGGTCGTGGAAGCGCTGGATCAGGTCATGAGCCCCCTCGACCGAGAGATGACCCTGCCGATCCAACAGGCATTGGAAGCGGCCGGCGCAGAGCTTATTCTCGAGGACCAGGTGGAGGGTTCTATACACCCCGATCCCAAGCCCTGCTCAAGAGCGGCCGGAAGGTGGAATTCGACTTGGCGATATCGGGATGTCGGTGGGCGTTTCCTACAACATAACATCCAATCACGCCGGTTAGTATCCCGGTTCCCGGTCGCTGCTAATCAAGCTGGTCTATGTACCGGAGAGCGGGCGCTTGTTGGGCGCCCAGGCCGCAGGGCCGGATGGGGTGGACAAGCGGCTCGATATCCTGGCCACGGCGGTCTACGGTGATATGACGGTTCAGGACCTCGAGCAGCTGGATCTCGGTTACGCTCCCTCCTTCGGGGCCGCCAGGATGCCGTGATCATGTCCGGGATGATAGCGGCCAACACTCAGCGGGGAATCAGCCCCAGCCTGACGCCTGCTGATCTGTTTCGGGAGATGAGGTCCGGGAAGCCGCCGTTTTTAATAGATGTGAGGCCCCGCTTCGAATTCAAGATCGAGCACTTGCGGGGGGCGGTCGATATTCCTCTCGAGCAGCTGCGTGGGCGCCTGAAGGAGATCCCGCGGGATCGTCCGGTGGTCACACAATGTAATGTAGGCTACCGCAGCTATGTGGCCCGGCAGGTGCTGCGGCAGCATGGATTCCAGGACGTGCGCAATCTTTCCGGAGGGTACGGACTGGCCGGGCAGCTCCAGGATCGGGAGACCTAGCGCTTCGTTCGCTGCCCATAAAGCCGCACAACGGCCTGGATAACGGAAATGCCGTCGAAACCCGGCCCCCGTGGAATTCCAGATGACCGGTCCCCTCCCGGAGCCTTGCGGTACGGCCGGAGGAACGAGTCTTTCCCTCTCCGGGCTGCGAGACTGAGTCGAGTGCAAACGTGGGAGCGGGACGCAACGCCTCCTGAGGGCTGGGGGCAGAACGATGGAAGGTGGGAATGGTCGAGGGTGATCGGCAAGTTGCAGCTGTCGTTGCCGCCCCTGGGAGGTCATAATGGACGGGGAGGTGGAAACGATTGGATTGATAGGGCAAAGTGTTCTATAATATCTCTCTTAGGATTCTTTAGTCTTTTGCGGGCGGTTATTTAGCGAGAGACACCCCATACCTAGCTGAGAACCGATGACATAGATCGTAAGGGGATGTAAGAGCGCGTCATATCCATTCCAGTGAGGTCATCCTCATAGGAGCGCTATCATATGGGAAAGAACCTGTACATCGCAACCATGGAGCCGCGCAGCGGCAAGTCGGTGGTCTTGTTGGGACTCATGGAACTGCTGTCTCGCCGGATCCGGAATATCGGAGTCTTCAGGCCCATTGTCCGGGCGGGGGAGAAGCCGGACGACTATATCGAGCTCATGCGTAAGCGCTACCAACTGAAATTTGGTTATCATGAGCTGTACGGTGTCACCCACCAGGAGGCCCGCGATAAGATCAGCAGCGGAAAATACGATGCCCTGGTCAAGATCATGGTCGATAAGTACAAAGCGCTGGAGCGCAGGTGCGATTTCGTGGTCTGTGTGGGGACCGATTTTACGGGAGTGGCGACGGCCTTCGAGTTTGATTTCAATGCGGATATCGCCAATCAATTGGGCTGCCCCCTGTTGCTCATCGTCAATGGGCACGAGAAGGCACCCCGTGATGTGGTGGACGCGGCCCGTGTGACCTGCGAAGCCTTTTCCGAGCAGGGCTGTACGGTCCTGGCGACTATGGTCAACCGTGTCGAACCGGCAGACCTTGCGGCCGTGTCGGAGCATCTTGGATCTCAAGCCCAAGAACTGGGGCCGATCTATGTCCTCCCCGAGGAACCGGCTTTGAATTTCCCCACAGTCGGGACGATCGCCCGTGCGCTCGACGCCCGCTTCCTGACTCCCGAGGATTACGGACGCAACCGAGAAGTCCGCCTGTTCAAGGTGGCAGCCATGCAGTTACGGAACTTTTTGGAGCATGTGGAAGACGGAGTGTTGATCGTGACTCCCGGTGACCGTGCCGATATTATCCTGGGCAGTTTGATCACCCTGTTCTCGAAAAATGCGGCCCGCATAGCCGGTTTGATCCTGACCGGAGGACTGGATCCGGAGCCTCCGGTGATGGGGCTTCTGGCGGGGCTGGAAAAGCCCAGCTTCCCCATTATGAGCGTGGACACCGACACCTACACCACCACCATGAATGTCAGCGCCGTGCACTCCACCATCACTCCGGGCAATGAGCGAAAGATCGCCCTGGCCCTGGGGCTCTTCGAGTCGTGCGTTGACCTTCGTGAGCTGGAAGAACGGATCGCATTGGTACGCTCCGACCGGGTTACACCCCTCATGTTCGAGTATGAACTCATCGAGCGGGCCAAGGCCGAGCGGAAACACCTCGTGCTTCCCGAGGGAAATGAGGAGCGCGTCCTGCGGGCGGCGGAGATCCTGTTGCGTCGGGGGGCCGTGGATATCACTCTGTTGGGTGATCTCAACGAGATCCAACGCAAGATCGACACCTTCGGGCTGGATCTGAGGGAAGTCAATATCATCGATCCCCTGCAATCCGAAAGGCTGGAGGAGTTTGTCGCGACTTACTATCTTTTGCGGAGGCACAAGGGGATCACGCACGACCAGGCCCGGGATGCGATGATGGACGTCAGCTATTTCGGCACCATGATGGTCCACCAGGACATGGCCGACGGCATGGTGTCCGGATCCGTCCACACCACCCAGCACACCGTGAGGCCCGCTTTCGAGTTCATCCGCACCAAACCCGGTTTTTCCATTATCTCCAGTGTGTTTTTTATGTGTTTGGAAGACCGGGTTTTGGTCTACGGCGACTGTGCCGTGAATCCCAATCCCAATCCCCAGCAGCTGGCCGATATCGCCATCGCTTCAGCGGAGACGGCATCCATGTTCGGCATCGAGCCCCGCATCGCCATGCTATCTTACTCCACCGGGGAATCTGGAACCGGTGAGGATGTGGAGCGGGTGCGGGAGGCGACGGGCATCGCAAGGGGACGGCGTCCGGATCTCAAAATCGAGGGGCCGCTGCAGTATGATGCCGCCATCGACGCCGGAGTGGCCGCCACCAAAATGCCCGGCAGCGAGGTGGCCGGGCATGCCACTGTCTTCATCTTTCCCGACCTCAATACCGGAAACAACACCTATAAGGCGGTTCAGCGCTCCGCGCATGCAGTAGCCATCGGCCCGGTGCTGCAAGGGCTCAATAAACCGGTCAACGACCTCAGCCGCGGCTGTACCGTTACCGATATCGTCAACACCGTGGCTATCACCGCCATCCAGGCTCAGGCCCTGCAGGCGGCCGAGGAGACGGCATCATGAAGATTTTGGTCATCAACTCGGGAAGTTCCTCCATCAAATACCAGTTATTCGATATGACAGAGAGGAAGGTGCTGGCTTCCGGGCTGCTGGAACAGATCGGCGAGGCTTCCGGGCGGCTGCGACACAGCTCCCACCGGAAGGATGGCGGGATTCGGGAGTTGGTTCAGAGGGACCCGGTGTCGGATCATGCCGACGGCTTTGACCGCATCATGGCGGCCTTTGCGGCGACCGGCACCCTCATGGAAGCGGACGGCCTCTCTGCCATCGGCCACCGGGTGGTGCACGGCGGCGAGGTCTTCCAGGAACCCACGCTGATCAATCGGGAGGTGATCGAAGCCATCCGACAACAGATCCCGCTCGCTCCTTTGCACAACCCGGCCAACCTTACCGGGATTGAGGTGACCTTCGCACGCCGTCCGGATACCCCTCAGGTGGCGGTTTTTGATACCGCGTTTCACCAGACCATACCACCCCAGGCCTACAGCTATGCGCTGCCGCACGAATTGGCGGAGTCCTTGGGCGTGCGGCGCTACGGATTCCACGGAACCTCCCACCAGTTCGTGGCCAAAGCTTCCGCCCGTCATCTGGGCAAACCCCTGGGCGAGCTGAATCTGATCACCTGTCACCTGGGCAACGGCGCCAGCATCTGCGCGGTCGCAAATGGGCGCAGTGTGGACACATCTATGGGCATGACTCCTCTAGAGGGCTTGATCATGGGCACCCGCTCCGGGGATATCGATCCGGGGATCATCTTTTACTTGGGTCGAAAGACCGGCAGGTCGCTCGAAGATCTGGATGCGCTGCTCAACAACCAGAGCGGCCTGAAAGGCATTTGCGGCGCCAACGACATGCGTGAGATCGAAGCCATGGCCGAGCGTGGTGACCCTAGGGCTCGACTCGCCCTCAAGATGTACGCCTACCGTATAAAAAAATACATCGGCATGTATGCCGCCGTCCTGGAAAGGGTGGATGCCTTGATATTCACAGCCGGAATCGGCGAGAACAGCTCCCAGATACGGGCTTTAGCGTGCGCGGGGCTTAAGGGAGTGGGGATTGTGCTCGATGCCGGAAATAATGCGCGGCGGGAACCGGAAGTGCGGGAGATCCAGGCTCCCCGAAGTCCGGTTAAAGTGCTGGTGATCCCCACCAACGAAGAACTGGAGATTGCAGAACAGACGCTGTCGTGTATTACGGGCTAACAAGGATCGCATTCTGTGTTACAATGGGATGAGTACCGCTGGAACCAAGGCTTCTGTGGGACGTTAATCCGAGCGGGTTCCGACCCGGCATGAATAGATAATCCATACAAAGGAGTCCAATATGCTTGATCTCGCCAAAATCCAAGAGCTGCTGGGTGAGGAGGCCGAATTTCTGCTGGCCTTCGACTCCCCAAAAATTTCCAGGGGCCGGCTCCATCTTCCCGGGCCGGATTGGCTGGACCGGGTGTTTTCGTTGAACGACCGCCCGGTCCCCGTATTGCGCAGCCTGCAGGCCCTTCTGGAGAATGGGCGCCTGGCAGGTACCGGGTATGTGTCGATACTTCCGGTAGATCAGGGCATCGAGCATTCGGGGGGGGCCTCCTTCGCACCCAATCCGGATTACTTTGATCCTGAAAACATCGTTAAATTGGCGATCGAGGGGGGGTGCAATGGGGTCGCCTCGACTTTAGGAGTTCTGGGGAGTGTGGCCCGCAGATACGCCCACAAGATTCCATTCATCCTCAAAATCAATCACAACGAACTCCTGACCTATCCCAACACATTTGATCAGATTCTGTTCGCTTCGGTCAAACAGGCTTTTGATTTGGGAGCGGTGGCGGTGGGGGCTACGATCTACTACGGATCCGAACAGAGCAGCCGTCAGATCCAAGAGATCAGCGAAGCCTTTCAGTACGCCCATGAGTTGGGCCTCATGACCATCCTCTGGTGTTACCTGCGCAACCCGGCCTTCAAAATCGGGGGGGTGGATCATCATGCCAGCGCCGATCTAACGGGGCAGGCGAATCACCTGGGGGCGACCATCCAGGCCGACATCATCAAACAGAAACTTCCCATGAGTAACGGCGGTTATAAGGCCCTGAATGCCCAGGGCTCGTACGGGAAGTTCAGCGAAAAGATGTACACGGACCTGAGCAGCGATCATCCCATCGATCTGACCCGCTATCAGGTCGCAAACCAGTATATGGGACGCGTCGGTCTCATCAATTCCGGCGGTCCTTCCGGGAAAAACGATTTGGCGGAGGCCGTCAAGACTGCGGTCATCAACAAGCGGGCGGGAGGCATGGGATTGATCAGCGGGCGCAAGGCGTTCCAGCGGCCGATGAAGGATGGGGTGGTTCTGCTCAACGCCATCCAGGATGTTTATCTGCAGAAGGACGTGACCGTCGCCTGACGTCGTGGGTTCCCGCGGCAGAGAACGGATCGGATCCATGCCTGTGCATGAAGCGGCCGGGAAGCCGGCACCGCGTGCCGCTCTGGCGGATATCCCCCTCCTGGTCAGCAGTTACACCGCGTTGCGGCCCGATCCCACCATCCCGGGCCAGCGTGTCGCCTTCGGGACCTCGGGGCATCGGGGATCGTCCCTGCGCCAGAGTTTCAATGAGGACCACATCCTTGCCATCAGCCAGGCGATTTGCGAATATCGTCATGCCCGGGGTGTAACCGGGCCGCTTTTTCTAGGCATGGACACCCATGCTCTGTCTGAGTCGGCCCTGAATACAGCACTCGAGGTCTTTGCGGGCAATGGGATTCAGGTTCGCCTCCAGGCGGGACGCCGCTTTACGCCTACCCCCGTGATCTCGCATGCCATACTGACTCACAATAAGGGCCGGACCACCGGACTGGCCGATGGCGTGGTCATCACACCGTCCCATAATCCGCCCGAAGACGGCGGTTTCAAATACAATCCACCCGAAGGCGGCCCGGCGGACGCGGCCGTCACGCAGACCATCCAGGACAGCGCCAATGCCCTGTTGGAAGCGGGACTCAAAGGCGTGCGGCGAATTTCCCTAATCCGTGCCTTACGCACCGATACGGTGCACGAGTTTGACTCCATCGGTCCCTACGTAGAGGACCTGTCCAGCGTCTTGGATATGCCGGCCATCGCGGGATCCGGGATCCGGCTCGGCGTTGATCCCATGGGGGGATCCTCCATCGAGATTTGGGACCCGGTGATCGAGCGGTACGGGCTGGAGATCGAAGTCGTGAACCGGAGCGTGGATCCCACATTTTCCTTCATGACCCTGGACAGTGACGGCAAGATTCGTATGGACTGTTCCTCTCCCTATGCCATGGCCGGCCTGATCCGGCTCAAGGATCGCTTCGATATCGCCTTCGGCAACGACACCGACGGCGATCGCCACGGCATCGTCACCCCCGTGGAGGGCCTCATGAATCCCAACCATTTTCTGGCGGTGAGCGTGTGGTATCTGTTCCAGCACCGTCCTGACTGGCGGGAAGACCTGGCCGTTGGGAAGACGCTGGTTTCCAGCGCCATGATCGATCGAGTGGCCGGCTACCTGGGAAGATCGGTTTGTGAGGTGCCGGTGGGATTCAAATGGTTCGTGAACGGCCTTTTGGATGGTTCGTTCGCTTTTGCCGGGGAAGAAAGCGCCGGCGCTTCGTTCTTGCGGCGGGAGGGAACGGTTTGGACCACGGATAAAGACGGCATTCTCATGGATCTCCTGGCCGCCGAGATCACGGCACGGACCGGCATAGATCCGGCCGAGCTTTATCGGGCGCTGGAGGGGAGGTTCGGCCGTTCCGTTTTTCGGCGCTTGGACGCCCCCGCCGCGTCCGGTCAGAAGAGCGTGCTTAAAAATCTGACAGCGGAGGCCGTTACGGCGCAGGCCCTGGCGGGAGAACCCATCCGCTCCAAGCTTACCCATGCGCCGGGTAATGGGGCGCCCATCGGGGGATTAAAGGTGACGGCGGAAAGCGGCTGGTTCGCCGCCCGCCCGTCGGGTACCGAGGATGTCTATAAGATTTATGCGGAAAGTTTCAAGGGTGAGGAACACATCCAGGGCATCCTGGAAGAGGCGCAGGATATCATATCCGCCGCCTTTGCCGCGGCCGGAGTGTGAACTTCTTCCCGCTCGTAAAGGGTGTCGCGGTAAAGAGCCGCGGTCCCGATGCGATCGGGTGTGGTTGCCGTCAAATTCCTGATAGGAGGGGATCATGAGTGCAGCGGTTCAGGACCTAGGTATCGAACGCCTGGGGGAATGCCGCATCCCTTCTCCCATGACAGGAATCCCCTTTGTTTCGGATACCGACCAGGTGCTCTATTCTTCCCGGTTCGCGGAAGTTGAAGCCTGCCTGCGGCGGGGCGAGATCCCGCCCGTATTTGAAGCCGCCGGGCCTCGTGCCAAGATCTATTTCGATCCCTCCCGGCTCAGGTGTGGCATTGTGACCTGTGGGGGGCTCTGCCCGGGCCTAAACGACGTGATTCGTGCCATTGTGATGAGCTTGACTTACCATTACCGGGTGCAGGCCATTTTTGGATTTCGCTACGGTTTCGAAGGACTGTCGCCCAAATACGGGCATGCCCCTTGGGAATTGAGCCCGGATGTGGTCAAGGAAATTCACAAGCGGGGCGGCACCATCTTGGGATCCTCACGAGGGCCTCAGGAGGTGGGAGAGATGGTCGACACTCTGGAGCGCATGGGCGTCCGGCTGCTCTTTACCATCGGGGGTGACGGAACGCTCCGGGGTGCCCAGGCGGTGGCCGAGGAAATCAAGCGGCGCGGACTCAAGATCGGGGTGGTGGGCGTGCCCAAGACAATTGACAACGACATCGCTCTGGTGGAGCAGTCTTTCGGCTTCGATACCGCTGTAGGGGAATCTCGCACCGCCATTTATTCGGCCCATACGGAAGCCGAAGGCGCCAGGAACGGAGTGGGGCTGGTCAAGCTCATGGGCCGCTACTCCGGTTTCATCGCGGCCTTTGCATCCTTGGCCCACAATGACGTCAACTTCTGTCTCATCCCGGAAGTGCCCTTTTCCCTGCCCAGATTTCTGGATGCTCTGCGCCGCCGTTTGCAGGACCGGGGCCACGCGGTGATCGTGGTGGGAGAGGGAGCGGGGCAGGACCTGCTGGCTTCGGAGGTTGACCGCGACGCGTCCGGGAATCCTCGCCTGGGTGACATCGGTTTGTTCCTACGCGACCGGATACGATCCTATTTCCAGCACATCGGCATGGACGTCGGCCTCAAGTACATCGACCCCAGCTATACCATCCGCAGCATCCCCGCCAATCCCAAAGATTCGGCGTACTGCCTGCTATTGGGGCACAATGCCGCGCACGCCGGCATGGCGGGCCGCACCAACATGCTGGTGGGCTATTGGCACCACGAGTACACCCATGTTCCCATTCCGCTTGCGATATCCCGGCGTAAGCAGATCGATCCGAACGAACGACTGTGGAACGATGTGCTCTCCTGCACCGGTCAGCCCAAGGACTTGAGTTGAAGCCGGGGAGAACGGCTGTGAAGCAAAATCTGCAAGGAGAAATCGTCCGATGAAGGTCATGTCAACATCAGGAGCCACCCTACGGCGGCTACGAAGGGATGCGGAAGCCGTTTTCCGGGCCGGCCTGGAGGCCGTAGATCCGGTCGAGGCGGTCAAACGCCATCTGACTCTCAGCCATGATGTGTTAGCCGCGGACGGCCGCACCTATGATCTCCAGCGGTTCGAGCGTATCTTGGTGGTGGGAGCCGGTAAGGCTTCGGCGGCCATGGCCCAGGCGGCGGAGGATGTTCTGGGGGATCGTATCCAAGACGGGTGGATCAATGTCAAATACGGACACACCCTTCCCCTGCGGAGAGTCCGGCTGCATGAGGCCGGGCATCCTGTCCCGGATGCGGCCGGTTGGCAGGGAGCCCAAAGCATGGAAGCCATGCTGAGGAGATCCGGCCCCCGGGATCTGGTCTTATGCCTGCTCTCAGGCGGGGGATCAGCCCTTCTGCCTTATCCGGTGGAGGGAGTGAAGCTGGAGGAGAAACAGGAGCTGACCCGGCTGCTGCTGGAAAGCGGGGCCGCCATTCAGGAGATCAACACCCTGCGCAAGCATGTCTCCCGGATCAAGGGGGGGCGCCTGGCGCGGATGGCCCATCCCTCACCGTTGATCTCGATGATCCTCTCCGACGTTATCGGAGACGACTTGGACAGTATCGCCTCAGGCCCCACTGTCCCAGATCGCTCCACCTTCGAGGACTGCCTGGAAATCCTGGGTCGTCTCAGCCTGAGCGGCCGCATCCCCCAAAGCGTGCTGCGGCATCTGGAAAAAGGCGCCCGGGGAGAGGTCGAGGAAACGCCTAAACACGAGGATCCGACCTTCCAAAACACCTTCGAAATCATCGTCGCGTCCAACATCCTCGCCCTGCAGGAGGCCCGGCGCAAAGCCGAAGCCCTGGGCTACCACACGCTCCTCTTGTCATCGTTTGTCGAGGGGGAAACCCGGGAAGTGGCCAGGGTGCACGCCGCCATCGCCAAAGAAATACTCCAGACAGGGAATCCGATCCCGCGCCCCGCTTGCTTCCTTTCCGGAGGAGAGACGACGGTGACCATTGTTGGGCGGGGATTGGGGGGTCGGAACCAGGAGTTCGCCCTGGCCGCAGCCCTCGAGATCGACAGTCTTGAGAACGTGGTGGTTTTGAGCGCCGGGACCGATGGGACCGACGGACCCACGGATGCCGCCGGTGCCTGGGCGGACGGCCTGACCGTGACGCGAGCCCGGACGCTGGGAATGGATCCTCCCCGGTTCCTGCGGGACAACGATTCCCACCGTTTCTTTGCGGCCCTAGAGGATCTGTTTGTAACCGGGCCCACTCTGACCAATGTGATGGATCTGCGCGTGGTTGTGGTCGGGCCCCTCCCCGCTTCGATTCATCATCCTTGAATCGGATATTATTGCCGGCATCGGGAGGCCGCTCTAGTTCCGGGAGCAACTCTGGACGCAGGAACCTGAGGGAGCAAGTCTCCATCCTCATCATGACAGTTGGATTTCGCATGGTTCTCTCCTTATAATAGTAGGATCAGACTGTTTGGGAGGAAATCCGCATGCCGGTGAAACTCAGTCAGAAATCAAGAGGAGAATTGATCCGCCCTGCCGCGGCGGCTTTGGCGGCCGTGATGTTGATGGGGATCGGACTCGGTGGGATCCGAGCCCGGGAAGAGCCTCCGGAGATCACGTTCGAAAAATATCGTTTGGCCAACGGGTTGGATGTGATCCTGCACGTTGATCCCTCTCTGCCGGTGGTCACCGTCAATGTCTGGTATCATGTGGGGTCCAAGAACGAAACAGCGGGGCGCACCGGTTTCGCTCATCTTTTCGAGCACCTGATGTTCGAAGGCTCCCAGAACGTCCCCAACTTCGACGAACCCATGGAGCGTATCGGCGGCACCAACAACGGCTCCACCTCCAACGACCATACCAATTACTGGGAGAATCTTCCCTCCAACTACTTGGAGCTGGGACTTTGGCTGGAGGCCGACCGCATGGGCTACCTGCTTCCGGCCATGACCCAGGAAAAATTGGACACTCAACGGAGAGTGGTCCAGAACGAGAAGCGTCAGGGCGTGGACAACCAGCCTTATGGTAGGGCGGAAGAATTGCTCATGCAGCTGCTCTACCCCTCCGACCACCCCTACTCGTGGACCGTCATCGGAAGCCTGGAGGATCTTTCCGCAGCCACCATGGAAGACGTAAAGGAATTCTTCCGGAAGTACTACACCCCCAACAACGCCTCGCTCTGCATTGCCGGCGATTTTGATACGGCTACGGCGAAGCGGCTGGTTGAGAAGCATTTCGCCTCCATTCCGCCCGGGCCTCCGGTTTCCCGAGTCATCCGGTGGATACCGGGGCTGAGGTCGGAGAAGCGTGCCCTGGTGCAAGACAAAGTCGAACTGTCCCGCATCTACATGGCCTGGCACACGCCGGCCCGGTTTACCGAAGGCGATGCCGGATTCGATCTGCTGGCCGATATCCTGTCGGACGGAAAAACCTCCCGACTCTATCGCACGCTGGTTTATGAGCAGGAGATCGCGCAGGAGATACAGGCTTTTCAGAACTCCCGTTCCCTGGGAAGCACATTTCATATTGTGGTGACGGCCCGCGCGGGACACTTTCCGGCGGAGCTCGAATCGGCCGTCGATGCGGAGCTGAAAAGGATATGTGATGAGGGCGTCTCAAAGGAGGAACTGGCTCGGGCCCAGGTCAACCGCGAAGCGTCGTTCATCCGGCAGCTGGAACGGGTGGGAGGATTCGGCGGCAAAGCCGATATGCTGAATCGTTACAATGTGTTTTTGGGAGACCCGGGACGTTTTCAGTGGGACCTGGAACGATTTGCGCAGGTCACACCGGCAGAAATCAGGGCTTTGGTCCGAACGTACCTGAATCCGGATCAGCGGGCGGTCGTTAGATTCGTTCCGCAGGGGGACCCGACATCGGGACCGGAGGATCTGGACCGCACTCAAGAGCCACCTCCCCTCCCGGAAACGGAATTCTCTCCGCCCCGCATCCAAACCGACAAGCTTTCCAACGGCGCCGGGCTCTTCCTGGTGGAAGATCACGCCCTTCCGCTGCTCCAGGTCAACCTGGTTCTCAGGAGCGGATGGGCCGCCGACCCTCTTAACCGTCCCGGAACCGCGGCGCTCACGGCGGACATGCTGGACGAGGGAACCCGGAGCCGGTCTGCCTTGGCCATTGCCGACGAAGTCCGGGCCCTGGGGGCCATATTAGGCACCGACAGCGGCTTCGACAGTTCAGATATTATTCTCAATGTGCTCAAAAGCCGGCTGAGCCGGGGGCTTGAACTTATGGCCGATGTGGTGCTGCATCCCACTTTTCCGGAAAAGGAGCTGGCGCGCAAGAAGAAGCTCTATCTCGGCCGCATCCAGCAGGAAGCGCGGCAGCCCTTGGTGACCGCCCTCAAGCTATTCTTCCGTTTGTTGTACGGGGAAGGACATCCTTATGCTCAACCCTATACCGGATCCGGAACCGCCGCTTCGCTCGAGACCATAACCCGCGCCGATCTGGAGCGCTTCTACCGCGGTCATTACTCACCCGATAATGCCGCTTTTATGGTGGTGGGAGACATAACCCTGTCGGAAGCCGTCAATGCCATCGAACGCTCCTTTGCGGCATGGTCGAAAAGGAATGTCGAGGCTCCGAAGGTGCCGTCCCCGGCGCCATCCGATTCCACGCGGATTTACATCGTGGATAGACCGGGCGCCGCCCAGAGCGCCTTGGTAGCGGGGAATATCGCCTTGGCCCGGAGCCATCCCGATTTCACCGCCTGTGAGGTGGTCAACAATGCGCTGGGAGGCATGTTCACCAGCCGCCTCAATGCCAACCTGAGGGAGGAGAAAGCCTACACCTACGGGGCCCGCTCATTCTTCTTCGGAACCCGAGAACCGGGTCCCTTTGTGTGCTATACCCAGGTCGAAACCCAGTATACGGGAAAATCCGTGATAGAGATCGTCAAAGAGCTGCACGACATCGCCGGCTCGAGGCCCCTGGTCGGTTCTGAACTCGAGTCCAGCCGGGACAACCTGATAAAGAGCTTCCCCCAGAATTTCGAAACCCTGTCCGCCGTCGCCCTGCAGGTGGATGAGATCTATTCCTATGATCTTCCTCTCAATACATGGGCCGATTATGTCGGAAGCGTAAACCGGGTGGACGAGGGCATGGCCCTGCAGGCGGCGCGGGAATATATTCGGGCCGAAGCTCTGTTGATAGTGATCGTGGGGGATCAAGCCAAGATCGAACCCGAACTCCGAGGATTGAACCTGGGAGAGCTTCACATCATCGATCGCTCCTCGCTGGAAATTCCTTGATCTCCCCTCCTGGATCGGCGGGATCAAGAAAGGGCGCGGAGGATTATGAAGCGGATGCATCCGGCCATTTTACCGGGAGATCCGCCGCATACAGCCGTACGGCGGCGTCGCCGGGGTCAAAATACATGCCGATGGCGTGAAGCCCCACCCCTGAAGCCGCGGCCTGCTTAAGGAGATCAGAGAGGACCGGATCGGCCGCCCGATGGGGAGAAAAAGCGTTCACCCGCGGCAGCGCCGCGATGAACAGGATAGCCGCCCGCCCGCCGGCCTGGGCCAGCGCGGTCAATGTCCGGATATGCCTCTGCCCGCGCAGGGAGGGGCAGTCGGGGTACATGGCCCTTTCCCCTTGGCGAAGTACCGCACTTTTCGCCTCCAGCCAGAGCGGAGCTCCGGCTCCCTCCCATCGATAATCGATTCGGGAATGTTCCTGGGGAGCATGGCGCTTGAAAGAGGTATATCCTTTGAGCCAGGGAATCAGCCCGGCTTCCACACTGCGTTCAAAAGCCCGCATCTGCAGCTGGGTATCGATCACAGCGGCCGCATTTCCGTCGGCCACCGCGAACAGCCTCATGTCGGTAGCTCCGGGGCGGGGGGGAAAAAGTCCGAAGCCTGTTCGCCCCGGTACAAGAAACTGTTCCAGCCGTCCGGTATTGTTGATGTGCGCCCGACGCATTTTCCCTTTGTGCTCGACCGAGACCACGAACCGGTTGAGCCGTCGTCGGATCGCGACCGTCAAAATCGGTCTCAAATCAAGGAGCGCCGGGTCCATGGCGGATCCTTTATACCGGATTTTCCCGATCATGGGAAGCGGGATATCAGGCGGATATGTTCCCATCAGGAGGATAAGCATGATTCTGGTTTGGCAAGACGCGGCAGGATCGCTGGGGAGGCGGCCACGGTTCAAGAGCGAAGCACGGCGCGAGCTTCAGGGCTGAAATTCCGGAGAGACCCCTAAAGCCAGGGAAACAGGAACCCTGCCGGGAGGATGAAAAGCAAGGCGTTGTCTGGGACCTTGTGACCATGGACTTTGACTTGCGCCATCGCCTTTGCTATATGTGGATTCATGCCTCGATCCATGGAAGGAGATGGGAGGTAATGATGCAGGCAGATCTAAAGTCGCTCTATACCATGATGTTGCGCTCCCGGCTTTTCGAAGAACGGGTTCGAATCCTATGGGAAAGGGGACTCATCTCGGGAGAGATGCACATGTCGATGGGCGAAGAAGGAGTGACGGCGGGGGTGATCGATCATCTTCGCGAGGGCGACGCAATGGCCTTGGACCATCGAGGAACAGCGCCGCTCTTGATGCGGGGCGAAGACGCGGTCCTCCTGCTTAAGGAGTTCCTGGGGCGCCCCGACGGCTTGTGCGGAGGCCGTGGCGGTCATATGCACCTATTCTCCCGGCGGTTTATGGCGGCTTCGTCCGGCATTGTGGGGGCTTCCGGTCCGGCCGCCGTCGGCTTTGGCCTTGCCTGCCGGAGAACACACCCCCAGGCTGTGGCGGCGGCTTTTTTCGGCGAGGGGGCCATGAATCAAGGCATGTTGCTCGAATCCATGAACCTGGCTTCGGTATGGCGGCTGCCGGTGCTTTTTGTGTGCAAGGATAACGGCCTGTCCATCTCCACTCCCTCGGAGGAAGTCACGGGAGGGGACCTGCTGATGCGGGCGCAGGGACTGGGGCTGCGGCCCTTACGCGTGGACGGGATGCGGGTGGAACAGGTCTGGGACACCGCCCGCCAAGCGGTCCAAGAGTTGCGCGAAGGAGGTCCTCCCACGTTCATCCTGGCCACTTGTCTTCATCTTGAGGGGCATTTTTTGGGTGACGGCTATCTGCGGCTGCTCCGGCATCCCCTGAAACAGGGCCTGGGCATGGCAGGCGAGGCGGTCCAGGCGATGGTGTCTTCCCCGGGAAAAAGACGGAATCGGCGCTTCGGCCATTTAACCCGAGTCTTATCCCAGGTGAATCGGGCCCGAATCGAACAGAAGAGACGCGATCTCGATCCTCTCCGCCTGGCCAGGGAACAGCTGCGAGAGGATTCTGCCTGGCTTGCCGAGACAGAGGCGGCGGCCCAGTCCGAAATTGAATCCATCGTGACCGATGCCTTGGCGGGAAGCGCTGGAACCGGAGCCGGATAAGATGAAGACCATGCAATACTCAGATGCGGTGGATGACGTCCTGACCCGCGCCATGGAACAAGATCCCACAATCATGCTCATGGGAGAGGATCTGCCGGCTTTTCGGCTGCCGCTCTTCACTCGTTTCGGGCCTGATCGGGTGCTTGCGGCGCCCATCAGTGAGGGAGCCTTTGTGGGCGCTGCCACTGCCGCGGCCATGGCCGGGCTGAGGCCGGTTGTAGAGCTGTGGATGGTGGATTTTGTGACAGTGGCCCTGGATGCCTTGGTTAACCATGCCGCCAAGGTCTCTGTGTTCTCCGGCGGCCGCTGGAAGGTGCCCATGGTGCTGAGGGCGCCCTGCGGCGGCGGCTATGGCGACGGAGGTCAGCACGAACAGAGCCTGTGGGGCTGGCTGGCGCATATCCCGGGCCTGTCCGTGGTAGTGCCCTCTATCCCGTCCGATGCAGGAGGGCTGATGCTGGCAGCTTTGCAGCAGGACGGGCCGGTGGCGTTTCTGGAACCCAAACTCCTATCACAGAGACATCTGGAGTATTTGTGCACCGGCGGCCGTACCCGTCTTTCCCTTGATATTCCTGCTTCTGGCGCGGCCGGACCGATCCCGCGCACTTGGCGGCCGATCCCCCTGGGATCCGCCACCGTGCGGCGGGAAGGAGGGGACATCACACTCATAAGTTTGGGCCTCGGAGTGCATCACTGCTTGCAGGCGGCCGATCGGCTTCAGGGTGCTGGGATATCCGCCGCGGTTGTGGATCTTCGCACGCTTTCCCCTTTGGATGAGGCGACGATATTAAGCTCCGTGGCACGCACGGGCCGTATGCTGGTGGTGGACGAGGACTATCAGCGGTTCGGTCTCTCGGGAGAGTTGGCGGCGGTTGTGCTGGAAGCGGGACTCCGGGTGTCCTATTCTCGCGTGTGCACGCAAGACACCATTCCATTTGCCCGGTCGTTGGAAAAGGAAGTGCTGCCGAATCCCGAACGCATCGTCGCGGCGGCAATGGATCTGCTGCAGGGCGCGGATGGCTAGCTCCGGAGTCTGCGGGTCTCGACGATCAAGGCGGTGATGAGAGCCAATAGAGCGAAGATAAACGCCTGCCAAAGTCCGGGCGCCGCCGTCTCCGCAATGAGGTGTGTGATGGGCCGAGGATCCTGGGCCGGGAGAATCAGCAGGGGTAAGAGCCATGCGCGGCCTACCGCATACATCCAGCCCATGACGCCTCCACCCAAACCGGCCAGCGCTAGGCGTTGGCCCAAGGAGGCTCCGCCCGCCCCGGACATCAGGACGGCGCACGTCATTATAGGAACCCAGAGGACCGCCCACCAGATGGTCTTGAAATGGGGCGGCTGGCCGCTCAGCCGGGCATAGAACACGTCGATCACCAACAACACCCCGAGCCCACAGAGCACGCTCGGGAACACATGCCAGAGCCGGGTCTTCAGGCTCGAGCGTGTTATTTTCCGTTGCCGCATGCGCCGGCGTATGGTCAGGGGATAGTTGTAGAAGAGGTCGAATACGGCATGCTCCAAAAGCGCCCCTCTCTCGCCGAATACGGGAACGAAGTGAACGGCGCCGGTGGCCCAGTGGCCGGCCATGAAGCGGGCCAGGTCCGGATAGCGATAGGCCATCTGGATGGGAAAGGCCAAGTAGCCGATATACTTAAAAAAGCTCAGGAAGAAGGCCAGGCGGTAGTCCTGAAAATTGCGTTCGCGCAGGACCAGAAACGTGACATAGAGTCCGCGCACCAACGATCCTGGAGAGATGGGAGTAACCTGAAAAAGCCCCAGGATCAGGCCTGCGCGCAGAGAGGCGTCTTGCCATGAAAGCTCGGGATGCAGGCGGATGTAGATCACGGCCACCAGCACCGATACGATCTGGGTGACGGGAACCGTGCATACATGGACGGCAAGGCTTTTCAGATATTTCTGGATGAATGGCTCTCTGATCCGCGATCGGATGCGATCGGCCTCCTCCCGGGTCAGCATGCCGTTTCTCTCCCCCAGCGCGACGGTCTCGCGCAGCCATGATTCACGGGCTTCGCTTTTGAAATAGAGCCTCAACGGCCGCAGGAAAATGAAGTCCAGCCTCTCCCGGGCGTATCTCCGGTCGGATAGGAAGCGATGCAACCCAGGCGGAAGGAGCGAGAGCGGCATATGAGCCGCGAAACGCAGGGGCCGATCCTTGAGCCGATCGGCGCGATTGGCCGTCACCCGAGCGGTCCGTTGCCATTGGATGAGGCTCTCCGCGCGGCGGGCTTTCCAGGTTCTGAGCAGGTATTCGGGACTGGTACAGAGGAAGCGATAATGCCGCCGGAAGTCCCGGTGTCCCCATAGCCTGCGTAGGAAACGACCCAGAAAAGGCAGGATCCCGGTCAGATAGAGGAGCACGGCTTTCATTCCGGAACCGGACAGCCTGGCGGCGGTGCGGTCATCGATGTGCCGACGTAGCACCAGGCCAAAGGTGTGGGCCTGCAGGATGGAGCGCCAGAGTTTCCGGCTGTAGAGCAGACGCAGGTGGTGGGAAGTGATATCCGGCAGAGCCTCGCGGTAAGCCCGGTCCGTCGTCTCCAGCTCGGTGTAAGCTTCCTGCATATCGTCGAACAGGCCGCCGTTTTTCTCCATGAACCTATGCAGGCGGACGAGGTTTCCCCGGTCGAATTGGACCAGACGACCGCGCATCAAGCCCCGTAGGATGAGCTTCAGGTCCGCGGGAGACATGGGGAGAAAGAAGAGCAGGGCTAGTCCTGCCCGGAAGTCCACCGCTACGTGTCCGGCTGCAGGATTCGTCTCGCAATCCAGACGTTTGAGCACATTGGGCTGGCTTTTGCAGGTCCACCATTCGTACTGGCGGGCCAGTTCCGGGGCGCCCATGTCCTGCATGAGGCGCACCAGGCGCGCCATGAAAGCCTTTTTGGAGCGGTATTCCGGGGAGCCCACGCCCTCGTCGAGATCCCCCGGCTTCCATCTCCCACGGGCATCCAGGTCGTCGTCCACCTCGAATCGCCAAGGCCGGCCCTCCACCCATTCGCTGATTTCCCCGGCACCACCCAATTCGTTATCCATCAGCGTGGCCAAGATGTCCACCACCGCCCTCGAGTCCCCCATCACCGGCGCCGCACCGCGGCGGATGAACTTTTGCCACAGTGCGCCCGACCGGGCCGCGTCCGGGTTGAGTTGGGGAGCGAAAGGGGCCTGGAAGGCGGCAAAATATGCCAGGTTGCGGAAAATGCGGGCGAAGCCGCTGGGCGGGACCAGGATCTTGAGAGCGTAGCTTCGGCCCGGATCGAGTCCCGGAATGGGGCCGTCGGAGCAAGCGAGTTCCAACACCAGGACTTTATAAACCTGCCCGGCAAACCCGCCGCCGACAAAGCGCTCGATCTTGAGGCGGAGGCGGCCTCGATGACGGGGTGCGATGCCCGTAACGTCGTATGTGAGTTCATCACCCGGATCGTAGCGGCGGGTCCGAAAAGGGCGGTAGAGATGCTGTTCGGCGAAAGCCTGCTTGAGTCGGCGGAGCGTCGATGGCGAGCCTCCGCTCGCCGAGGTGTTTGCTGGATTGCCGGCCGATGTCATTTCAGGTATGGGATCTCCTCTCAGGTATTGTGATGTGTATAGCAGAGGCGGGAATCCATGTCAACTGGATGCCCTAGGGAAGACAACGCATTTTCAAGTCGAATCGGCTGTCAGTGTCGGCCCGGCGTTAATAAACAATGATCCTCAATGATGTGATGCGAAAAAGCTTTTGAGGCCGGCCCCCGGCTCAAGATCGAGAAGTCCTCTCTCCTCACGCCTTGCATGGTGACGGTTGAATTTGGAGAACGAAGCGAAAAGCGGACCGGCACCTAAAACCCTGTTCCCCGCGGGGTAACGGAGGATAGAGTCAGGAGCCGCCGTTTGCGCCGCCGGAAGCTAAAGATACTCGGTCTTCCCCTTCGCCCTCAACTCGCTCACCAGATCCTTGACTTTCTGGTCCAGGTCCCGGCGGCATATGAGCAGCACATCGTCGGTTTCCACCACGATCAGATCCTCGACCCCGATCAGGGCGGTGAGTTTGTCGGGATTGTACACCGTGCAGTTACGTGCTACGAGGGCGATGCACTCGCCCTGCACGGAATTGTCCGCCTCATCCGCTCCCCAGAATTGAGACAAGGCGGACCAGGCGCCCACGTCCGACCAGCCGAAATCTCCCTCACCCATGAGCACTTCCCCCGATTTCTCCATCAACGCATAGTCGATGGAAGTGGAAGGAAGCCGGGCATAGACCGCGGCGATTCGGTCTTCGTCCCGGATCCGGACCGCCTCCAGCATGGCTTCCCATTGTTCGTGCAGCCGTGGCGCGAAGAGCTCAATCTGGCGGGCGAAGACCTGGGCCTGCCAGAGAAACATGCCGGAGTTCCAGAAGTAATGACCGGCCTCAAAAAATGTCCGGGCGGTGGCCGCATCCGGCTTTTCTTTGAATTCGAGCACATTGAAAAAGGATCCTGATCCGAGGCGCAGCGGAGATCGATCTGAAAAACGAATGTATCCGTATCCGGTGGCGGGATGGGAGGGAGGAATCCCGAAGGTGATGAGCCGACCGCCGGTTGCCGCCGCTTCCGCCCCGGCCGCCAACCGTTCCCGGAACCGCTCGGCATCGGCGATGAAGTGGTCCGCGGGCAGGATCGCGATCACCGCCTCGGGATTGTCCGCATACAGGGCGGCCGTTGCCAGCATCAAGCAGGGGGCGGTGTTGCGCGCTTCGGGTTCGATCAGGAGATTTCCATCCGGCAAATCGGGCACGGCGCGGCGTATGAGCGCGGATTGAGCCCGGTCAGCTATGGTATAGATGCGCTCGGCTGCGAAGCGGGGCCGCAGACGGTCGACCGTCTCCTGGATCATGGTCTTACGACTTATGATGGGAAGAAACTGCTTGGGCCTCTGTTTCCGGCTTAAAGGCCAGAAACGGGTTCCCGTCCCTCCCGCCAGAATCACGGCACGCAGATCCATGAAGTTGATCTCCTATTCGGATAGGTCAAGGCCCTTGATGACTTTTTCAATGACCCCTTCGACCTCGGATTTGATGCCCTTCAAATCCGAGGCCGTTTCGGCCTCGAACCTAAGGACCAGCGCGTCCTGGGTATTGGAGGCGCGGACCAGGGCCCAGCCGTGGGGAAACGTGGCACGGACCCCATCGATGTCTATGATCGGATGGCGGGCCGCGAGCGCCCGCCGGGTCCGGTCTACGATCTGAAATTTCACCGCGTCCGAGGCGTAGATGCGGATCTCGGGTGTGATGAACGTCTCGGGGAGGTCGGCCAGCATCTCTGAGAGCTTGCGAGGCGAGCGAGACAGGATCTCCAGGACGCGGGCCGACGCATAGATGGCGTCATCGAAACCGAAATACCGGTCGGCGAAAAAGATGTGGCCGCTCATCTCGCCGGCGAGCAGGGCTTTTTCCTGCCTGATCTTGGCTTTAATCAGGGAATGGCCGGTCTTCCACATGATGGGCCGGCCTCCCAACCGGTTGATTTCATCATAAAGCTGCTGGGACGCCTTGACCTCGGAGATGACGGCGGCTCCCGGTTGGTGGGGCAGGATATCGCGGGCCAGCAGGATGAGCAGCCTGTCTCCCCAGATGATCTCCCCCAGGTCATCGACGATGCCGATCCGGTCGCTGTCACCGTCGTAGGCGATTCCCAGATCGGCTCCGGCTTCCTTGACCGTCTTGATCAAATCCTCGAGGGCCTCGGGCAGGGTGGGATCGGGGTGATGGTGAGGGAAATGTCCGTCCATCTCACAGTAGAGCGGGATGACATCACATCCCAGTTCCCGAAAAATGGGGACCGCCACCGATCCTCCGGTTCCGTTTCCGGCATCGACAACGACCTTCAAGCGGCGTTTCAGCTCGATGTTGGAGACCACATAGGAGTGATATTCCGGGATGATATCGTAATGGCTCTCTCGTCCGCTCGGCTCCGTCACGAAATCCTGTGCCTCGATGGTGCGGCGGATGTCCTGGATGCTGGGCCCGAATAAGGTGTCGTGTCCGATCATCATCTTGAATCCGTTGTATTCGGGCGGGTTATGCGATCCGGTGATCATGATGCCGGCTTCACGACTCTTTTGGTATATGCAAAAATAGAGCAGCGGTGTGGGGATGGTTCCTAGGGACTGGACGTCACACCCGGTAGAAAGGACACCTCGGGTTAGGGC
>Ga0180437_10003012_pt1 | contig 25726 bp, 20 predicted proteins | sample SS_ome_4_FD_132410 | JGI IMG/M metagenome (GOLD analysis project Ga0180437, IMG submission 132410) | Hypersaline lake sediment archaeal communities from the Salton Sea, California, USA - SS_3_D_1 metaG | ecosystem: Environmental > Aquatic > Non-marine Saline and Alkaline > Hypersaline >... | reverse complement strand
GATTTCGACTTCGACGGCCCCTCCGTCTTGTCCGCCTGTTGCTTCTTCACGCGGCCGAGGTAGCCGGGCAATTCGACGCCGGCCATCGAGGCGACGTCCTGAAGGGGCGGCAGGCTCTTGATGAGGCCCGATACGAAGTTCGCCGTCGAGGTGCCGTCGCCCTTGCCGGCCGAGTCCCAGACGGTGATCTTATCAATCTTGAGATTCTTGATCGCCTCGACCTGACGGGCGACGATCTCCTCGATCTTCTCGATCATCAGCAGCGTCGCGGCGGCACGGGCGTCGCCGGCGCAGCTTCCGACCAACTGCGTGTAGCCCTGGGCCTTGCCTTCGAGCAACTGGCGCATACCTTTGGCCTCGGCTTCGAACTTCATCAGGATGGCGTCGGCGGTACCCCTGGCGACGCGGCGCCGGCGCTCGGCCTCGGCGTCGGCCTCGATCTCGATCTTGCGCTTGTCGATTTCCTTCTGAACGACTTCCGCGGCGTTCAGGCGTTCCTGTTCGGCGAGGTACTGCGCTTTCTGGATTTCCACCTGCGCCTCTCGCTTGGCCACCTCGCCCTGCTGCAGGGCTTCGGCTTCGCGCATGGCCAGTTCGGCGTTGACCTTGGCGATGTTCGCCTTCGCGATGTTCTCGCCGGTGATCGCCTCCGACTCCTGGCCCTGCACGTAGATACGCCGGTCGGCCTCGGCCTTCTTCTTGCCCTTTTCGGCCTCGGCCATGTTCTCCGCGACGCGGATTTCCTTCTCGCGCACGGCCATGGCCTCTCCGACGGCGCCGGTCTTTTCCTGAACGGCCACGTCCACGCGGGCCTTGTTGATGGCCTCGGCCGCGGCCTTCTTGCCGATGCTTTCGATGTACGTGGACTCGTCGGTGATGTCGGTGATGTTGACGTTGATCAGGTACAGGCCGACCTTGTTCAGTTCCGGCTCCACGTTCTTGCGGATGGCTTCGAGGAAACTCTCGCGGTCCTGATTGATCTGCTCGATGGTGAGCGACGCGACGGTCAGACGAAGCTGGCCGAAGAGGATTTCGCGAGCGGTTTCCTCGATCTGTTGCGAGCGCAGCCCGAGCAGGCGGACGGCGGCGTTGTTCATGATGGAGGGTTCCGTGCTGATGCCCACGGTGAACGTGCTCGGCACGTCAATGCGGATGTTCTGCAGGGAGAGCGCGTTCTTGAGCGGAATGCCGATGGTCATCGGCGTGAGGCTCATGAAAGCATAGTCCTGGATGAGCGGCCACACGAACGTGCCGCCGCCGTGAATACATCGGGCCGACTTGCCCACGCCCACCCGGCCGTAGACGACCAGGATCTTGTCCGACGGGCAGCGCTTGTACCGCGCCGCCATGAAGAGGATAGTGAAGAAGAGAAGCGCGAGGACCGCGAAAATCGCCAAGACGAATAGCGTGCCCGATTCCATTTGTGCCAGCGTCAACAATCCCGTGCCCATAGTTGCCTCCTTTTTCGGATGAAAACCGCCTATGCCTTGCGGACCACCATCACGTTTCCGGCGGCGACGGCGATCACTTTGACCCGCTCGCCGCTCTGGATAGTCTTCTTGCCGTCCGATCGCGCGTCGAAAATGTTCATGCCGCCCTGCAAGGGAATCTCCACTTTCCCGATGCCGTTGGGCGGAATTCGGAGATACACCTTGCCCTCCACGCCCACGGCCGCGTTCAGGTTCAGCGTCCCGCTCGACTGAAGGCGTTTCAGGCTGGCCATAAGGAAGCCGAGAATCCATATCATGGCGACACCCGCGACCGTGCCCGCCACGATGGCCAGGATCGGGCCCGCGCCCGGTCTGCGATTCACGGCCAATCCCACGAGGCCGAAGAGCAGCAGGAACCCGCTGATGCTCTGAAGGGAAAGCACGTGGAACGAACTTAGGGCGCCGTGATCCACGTCACCCACGTCGGCGTCTCCGACATCCACGTCCCCCACGTCCACGTCGCCAACATCACCCACGTCAATGTCGCCCACGTCACCGGCATCGGCGTCGCTGTCGCCGCCCATGAGCATGAGCACCAGGCGAATGAGGACCAGCCCACCGCCCAGAATGGCCGACGCGACGAAGATCTTTTCCAGCCACGGCATTTCAGCGAACGCAGTGAACATGGCCTTCTCCCATCATTCAAGCGACCATTCGCGGTTCCCCCGACACCCCAAGCACGCGTCAGTTTAGACGAAATTCCCTGCGCCCGCAAGCAAAACGAGACGCCGGGAAAACGACGCCGCGGGAACGGCCTCGCCCCTATATACGTTCGGCCCCTCGGGTTTATGCGCATTTGAGCGAAAGAATCTTCCTCGGCTGTCAAACCTGTTTGGGGTCAAAAGCGAAGGGAGACGCGCTGTCGCGCGTCTCCCTTGCTGAAATGGGCCGACTGGATACGTCTACTTCTTCTTCGGCGTCTTCTTGGTCGCGGTTTTCTTCCTTTTCTTGGCTTTGCCCCAGTTTTCCGGGCGGAGCGACCGGACCGTCTCCCCCGCGCGCCACATCTCGGAATCGTGGATCACCTTCAGTTCCTTGCCGAGCTGCTGGCGATAATTTGGGGCGCTGTTCTTCTCGAGAACGACAGCGGTTTCCTTGCCGCTCTTGACGCGGCTGTAGAGTTCCCGGAAGACCGGCGCGACGGCCTTGCGGAACTTGGGCGCCCAGTCGAGCGCGCCGCGCTGCGCCGTCGTGGAACAGTTCGCGAACATCCAGTCCATGCCGTTCTCGCCCACAAGGCGGATCAGGCTCTGGGTCAGTTCCTCGACCGTTTCGTTGAACGCCTCGCTGGGTTCGTGTCCGCGCCGGCGGAGTTCGTTGTACTGGGCCTCCATAACGCCAGCCAGCGCCCCCATCAGGACGCCGCGTTCGCCGGTCAGGTCGCTGTAGACTTCCTTCTTAAAGGTGGTCGGGAAGAGGAAGCCGCTGCCGATGGCGATGCCGAGGGCCACGGTCCGATCCCAGGCGCGGCCTGTCGCGTCCTGCTCGATGGCGAACGAGCTGTTGATGCCGCTGCCCGCGAGGAAGTTCCTGCGCACGCTCGTGCCCGATCCCTTCGGCGCGACGAGGATGACGTCAACATTCTTCGGCGGAATCACCTTCGTCTGCTTGCGATAGACGATGGAGAACCCGTGCGAGAAGTACAGTGCGTCGCCGGCCTTCAGGTGCTTCTTGATGACCGGCCACTGCGCGACCTGGCCCGCGTCGGAAATGAGGAATTGAATGATCGTGCCGCGCTCGGCGGCCTCTTCAAGGTCGAAGAGGGTCTTGCCCGGCTTCCAGCCGTCCTTCACGGCTTTGTTCCAGTAGAACTTCTCCGACTTGCGCTGGCCGATGATCACATTGAAACCGTTGTCGCGCATGTTCAGCGCCTGGGCCGGGCCTTGGACGCCGTACCCCAGCACGGTGATGGTCTCGTTCTTGAGCACCTGCCGCGCCTTCTTCAGCGGAAACTCATCCCGCGTGACGACCGTCTCCTTCACGCCTCCGAAATTCAACTTGGCCATGATTCCATTCTCCTACTCTATGGTCTTTCGTCTGGGACGATTCGGGAGTCCTTATATAGCAAATCGCGGGGGACGCGAGCAAGCGTCAACCTTGCCGGGATTCTGCGTTTCCTTGACCCACCTGACGGGGCTTCATTATACTGGATGCTCTGTCACGCCTGTCTTTCAACGGTATTGCACGGAAGGAACCCCGATGGACTATGACCTGCTCATTCTCGGCTCCGGGCCGGGCGGCTACGTGGCCGCGATCCGCGCGGCGCAACTCGGCGCGAAGGTCGCTCTGATCGAAGAACGCGAACTCGGCGGCACCTGCCTCAACCGAGGCTGCATCCCCACAAAGGCGCTCATCGAAAGCGTTCACGTCCTCTCGCTCGCGCAACGCGGCGAGGAATACGGCGTCGCCTGCGAGAACGTCAGCCCGGATTATGCCCGTATGCACGCGCGCAAAGACGACGTGGTGAAGAAGCTGCGCGGCGGCGTCGGCATGCTGATGAAGAAAAACAAGGTGGACGTCATCGCCGGACGCGGCAAGCTGCTGGACCGCAACACCATCGAGGTCGCGGGCAAGGACGGCGCGTCGCGCGTGAAAGGGAAGAACATTATCATCGCCACCGGCAGCGAGCCGCTGCGCCTGAAGGGATTCCCCTTCGACGGCGAGAACGTCATAACCAGTGATGAAGCGCTCGCTCAAACGGAAGTCCCCAAGAGCGTCCTGATCGTGGGCGGCGGCTACATTGGCGCGGAGTGGGCGAGCATCTACAGCGGCCTCGGCGTTGCTGTGACCGTCGTGGAAATGATGGATCAACTCTTGCCGCGCAGCGATACGGATGTCGCGAAGGAACTCCTGCGCGCCTTCAAGAAAGCGAAGATGAAAGTCCACCTCGGCACCAAAGTCGAGTCGGTCAAACCGGGCGCCAAGGGCGTCTCGTGCAAGCTTTCGAGCGGCGACAGCGTGACCGTGGACAAGGTCCTCGTCTGCGTCGGCCGCGCGCTCAACAGCGCGGACATCGGCCTGGAGGCCGCGGGCGTGAAGACCGAGAAGGGCGCTATTGTCATTGACGATCAGTGCCGCACGAGCGCGCCGACCGTCTTTGCCATCGGCGACGTGACGGCTAAACTGATGCTGGCGCACGTCGCGTCGCGCCAGGGCATCGTAGCCGCGGAAGCCGCCATGGGCCGGGACAGCCGCATGGCCTACGGCGTCGTGCCCGCGTGCGTGTTCACGAATCCCGAGATTGCCTCGGTCGGCATGATGAACGCCGAGTGCGCCGAGGCCGGAATCGAAATCAAGGAAGCGACCTTCCCCTTCGCGGCGCTCGGTAAGGCGCAGGCCATCGGCGAGACGCGCGGCTGGGCGAAGATCATTGCCGGCGCGAAGCACGGCGAGGTTCTCGGCGTTCACGTCGTCGGGCCGCACGCCTCCGACCTGATCGCCGAAGCGGCGCTTGCCATGTCCATGGAGGCGACGGTCGAGGAGATCGCGCACACCATTCATGCCCATCCCACGCTCCCCGAATCGCTCATGGAAGCCTCGGAATCGTGGCTGGGACAGGGCATTCACACGTAACGTCGGAGACGTGGCGCGAGATTTGCCCGGAAGCGCGCATTTGGTATACTTGATATTGTGAAAAAAGTCACATAAGACTCAAAGGAAACGCCATGCCGGACATCGAAGTGGCCCTGCCCCCCCTGGGAGACGACGCACCGAATGAAGCCAGGCTGTCTTTCTTCTACTTCGAGGAAGGCGACGCGGTTAAGAAAGACGACGACTTCTGCGAGATGGTCACCGACAAGGCCGTTTTCAATGTGCCGGCTCCCGTGTCGGGCACGTTGAAGAAGATCTGCGTCGAGGAGGACGAGACCGTATCGGTCGGCGGCCTTCTTGCCATCGTCGAAACCCCGTAGCGCCGCCGCGCCGCTTCGGGATCGCGGGATTCAGGCATCGTGAGCACGCGGCCTTCGGCCGCTCTCCGATGAACGGAATAGATCGGCGCATCCGAACGCGCATGCTTCAATGGAAGGAGCGGCCATGGCGTCTTCCGTCAAGGAAATCCCCCTCATCTGGTACCAGGCGGCGAGCTGCAGCGGCGACTCGGTCTCTCTGCTGAACACCGCCAGCCCGAACGTCCGCAACGTGGTCGTGGACGAGATCGTTCCCGGCGTACATATTAATCTCCAGTTTCAGATGACCGTCATGGCCGGGCAGGGGCAGCCGATCATTGACATCCTCCAGACCTCCGCGGAGACCGGGAAAGGCGAGTACCTGCTGGTCGTCGAGGGGGCCATCCCCACGGCCGCGAACGGCATGATGGGCTTCGCCGGCGAGAGGGACGGGAAGCCCTACACGATGGTCGAGGCCGTGGACGAACTCGGCCGCGGCGCCATGGCCGTCATGGCCGTCGGCACATGCGCGGCCTACGGCGGCATCTTCGCCGCGGAACCCAACCCGACCGGCGCGATGGGCGTGGGCGAGTTCTTCGAGAGCCGCGGCATCGAAAAGCCCGTCATCAACATCCCCGGCTGCCCGATGAATCCCGACTGGTTCGTCGGCGCTGTGGCGCACATTCTCCTCTTCGGCATATACACGGCCGAGGAACTCGACGACGTCGGGCGGCCGCTGGAGTTCTTCGGTACGCAGATTCACGAGAACTGCCCCCGGCGGCCCGACTTCGACGCGGGCAAGTTCGCGAAGAACCCCGGTGACGAGGGTTGTCTCTACAAACTTGGCTGCAAGGGGCCCATCACCTATGCCGATTGCCCCTTGCGCGGATTCAACAACAAGACGAACTGGTGCATCGGCGCGGGTTCGCCCTGTCACGCCTGCACGGAACCGGAATTCCCGGACAAACTCTCGCCGTTGTATCAAAAGGTGAACGAAGAACGCCTCGTGCGCTTCAAGATGGCGTAAGGAGACCAGCGATGCCCAAAGTCGTCATAGACCCCATGAGCCGTATCGAGGGGCACCTCAAGGTCGAGACCGTCGTTGACGGCGGCGAGGTGAAGGAGGCCGAGGTCAGCGGCACCCTCTTTCGCGGCTTCGAGATTTTCCTGAAGGGGCGCGACCCCTGGGACGCGGCCCGGCTGACGCAGCGCGTCTGCGGCGTGTGCCCCGCCGTGCATGGCAATGCATCCGCGCAGTGTCTCGACATGGCCCTCGGCGTCACTGCGCGCGTGCCGCACAATGGGCGCATCATCCGCAACCTGCTGCTCGGCGCGAACTTCCTCCAGTCGCACATCCTGCATTTTTATGCACTCGCGGCGCTCGACTTCGTGGACGTCACCGCCGTCGCCGACTATGAGGGCAACGACCCCGACCTGATCTCCATCAAGAACTTCATCGTCCGCGGCGCGCTGGCGCCCTTCGTGCCCCGCTACGAAGGCGACTACCGCCTCTCGAAGGAAGCCAACGTCGCCTGCGCCAAGCACTATGTCCAAGCCCTCCGCATGCGCGCGCTTTCTCACGAGGCCTCGGCCATCTTTGGCGGCAAGATGCCGCACGACGTCGGCACCGTCCCCGGCGGCGTGGCCGGCGGACCCACGACCGACAAGATCATGGCCTTCGCCGGCAAGATTCGCGCGATTCTCGATTTCGCGACGAATGTCTACATTCCCGACATCCTGGCCGTGGCACAAGCGTATCCCGATTACTTCGCCATCGGCAAGGGAGTGGACGACTACCTCGCCTGGGGCGCGTTCGACGAAGACCTGCACGTGGACATCACCCGCCGTCAGCGCTACTTCCCCAACGGTGTCGTCATTGATGGCGCCCTCGCACCGGCCGAGCCGGACAAGGTCTTCGAACACGTCGCGCATTCGTGGTTCACCGAAGACTGCGCCGCGAAGCCCGCCGAGGCGGACACCGTGCCCGACCCGGAGAAGCCCGCCGCCTATTCCTGGCTGAAGAGCCCGCGGTACGACGGGCGGGCCGTCGAGGTCGGCCCGCTGGCGCGCACGATGGTCGCCTATCTTGGCGGGAACAAGGGCTGCAAGGCGGAAGTGGACGCCGTGCTGAGCGCCTTGGATGCGAAGCCCGACGCCTTGAAATCCGTGCTCGGACGACATGCCGCGCGCGCGATCGAAGTGAAACGCCTCTGCGGCATCATGATCGAGTGGGCCTTGGCCCTGAAGCCGGGCGAGCCGTGCTGCGCGCCCGCGACCACGCCCAAGGAGAGCGTCGGCCAAGGCTGCGTGGACGGCCCGCGAGGCGCGCTCGCCCACTGGATCAAGATCGAAGACAAGAAGATCGGCCGTTACCAACTCGTGGTTCCGACCACTTGGAATGCCAGCCCGCGGGACGCCAACGACGTACCCGGACCGATGGAACAGGCCCTTCTCGGTACGGCGGTCAAGGATCCCGAGAACCCGTTCGAACTGGCGCGCATCGTTCGGTCGTACGACCCGTGTCTGGCCTGCGCCGTGCACGTGCTCGACGCGCATCGGAACCTGAAAGGAGTCGTGCGCATTGCCTGAGCGCATCGCCGTCGTCGGCATTGGCAACATCCTGATGGGCGACGACGGCGTCGGCGTCGCCGTGATCGAGGCGCTGCGGCGCGAGACGCTGCCCGACAGCGTGGAGTTGTACGACGCGGGAACGGCGCTGCCGGACGTGCTGGCCGTCATCGGCTCGGCCGACCGGACCATCTTCGTGGACAGTTGCCGGTCCGGCGGCGAGCCGGGCAGCGTGATTCGGTCCTTGCTTGGGCCGGAGGACTGGCGCAGCGAACCGCTCGGTGATTCGCTGCACGATATCGGCGTTGCGCATGCCGTACAGATGCACTGCCTCGCCGGAGGGAATCTCGGCGAGATTGTCGTGATAGGAATCGAGCCGCTGGATGTCGCGCCGCGCGAAGGATTGTCCCCCGCGCTGGCGGCCCGTGTGCCCGCCGTTATCGAGATCGTCCGGCGCGAGCTGAGCGCGGACGACCGAACCGACGGCGGGAGACTCGTTCAACCGACTCCGTCGGAGAAGCGACGAGGAGAACGCGAATGAACGCAACGTCCAAGAAGAAACTGACCGAAGTCGTCTCGATGTGCGAACCGGCGAAGAACGTGCTGCTGATCGGCTGCTCCGGCTGCCCGGTCGGCATGGAGACCGGCGGCGAGGAACAACTCAAGACCTGCGCGGCCAAACTCGAGGAGGCCGGCAAGACCGTCGTCGGTCGGATGATGATTGACATGGTCTGCAACAAGGCCCTCGACGGTATCCGCCTGGGCCGTCGGGCGGATGTCGTGGCGGCGTGCGACACGGTGGTGGTCTACGCCTGCGGCGTCGGCGTGCAGGCCGTCGCGAATATTCTCGAGCGGCCCGTGGTCCCCGGCCTGAACACGATCAGCGTCGGCGGCATGCAGGGTCTCTGGCCCAGCCACGAACGCTGTGGCCAGTGCGGCGACTGCCTCCTCGGGTACACGGGCGGCATCTGCCCCATCACCATGTGCTCGAAGAGCCTGGTCAACGGTACCTGCGGCGGCACCAACAACGGCAAGTGCGAAGTCAGCCCTGACAAGGACTGCGGCTGGTATCTCATTTACGAGCGACTGAAGTCCCTCGGCCGGTTGGACGACCTCAAGCGCATGAACGCGCCGCGCGATTATCAGCTCCAGGACATCCCCGACAGCCGCCGCGCGACGATGCTATGGGCACTGGAGGTCGAGGAAGTCCCGGCCCCGCCGAAGAAGAAAAAGAAAAAGAAGAAGAAAAAGAAGAAAAAGGCCGCCAAAGGCTCGGGCGCCGGCAAGGCCGTCATGAAGGAGGCCAACGGATGAGCAAGCTGCAAGCATCTCTCGAGTCCGGCACGTTTACGATCACCGGAGAGGTCGGGCCGCCCAAGGGCACGGACATCGCACACTGCATGCACGGCGCCGATATCATGAAGGACCGCGTCGTCGCGATCAACGTGACCGACATCCAGACCGCGGTGATGCGCGTCGGATCCCTGGCGATCAGCGCGAAGCTGGTCGAGAAAGGCATCGAGCCCGTGTACCAGATGGTTTGCCGCGACCGAAACCGTCTCGCGCTGCAGAGCGACCTGCTCAGCGCGGCGATCATGGGCATCGAGAACGTCCTCGCGCTTACCGGCGACCACGTCGTCATGGGCGACCACAAGGACGCCATGCCCGTCTACGACCTCGACAGTGTGGGCCTCCTGAGCGCGATGACGACGCTGGAGTCGGGCAGCGATCTCGGCCGCGACATGAAAGGCAACCCCAATCAACTCGAGGGGACGCCGACGTTCTTCAAGGGCTGCTGCGTGACGCCCTGCACCGAGGCCGTCGAGCCGCAGATCATCAAGCTGGAAAAGAAAATCGAGGCCGGCGCCCAGTTCTGCCAGACGCAGGCAGTCTACGACCCGAAGACTTTCGAGGACTTCATGAACCAGCTCGCCAGGCGCAACGTCAAGATTCCGATCCTGGTGGGCATTGTGGTGCTGAAGGGCTTCGGCATGGCGAACTACATGAACAAGTTCGTCCCCGGCGTCGCGGTGCCGGACGCCCTGCTTAAGGAACTTCAGGACACCCCGAAGGAAGACACGAAAAAGAAAGCGATCGAGGTGTCCGCGCGGCTGATCCGCGAGATGAAGGCGATGTGCCAGGGCGCGCACATCATGCCGCTCGGCTGGGACGACACCGTCGCGCCCATCGTGGACGCCGCGACGGGATGACCCCGCCTTTCGCGCGAGTTCGCACGCCCAATTCGCTGCAAGCGGGTTGGGCGTGTCGATTGTGGGACGTATAATGCCTCCCTCTTGACGGAGAGTAAAGACGACCCCGCGTGTGGCTCCGCTCGAGATGAGGCATTATTGGAACGACCATGAACGACGAATCACTCGTTATTCTCTCGATGCGAAGCCTGAACGACACGCTCGCACTGGGCCGCCGAATCGGCCGCGCCGCGCGGCCCGGCGACGTGGTTGCGCTGATCGGCGAACTCGGCGCCGGTAAGACCGTCCTGACGAAAGGCGTTCTCGCGGGGCTCGGTGGCAACCCGGACGACGTCACCAGTCCGACGTTTGTCCTCATGGTCCGCCACGAGGGCGGCCGTCTGCCACTTTTTCATTTCGACGCCTACCGCCTGGCGGACGGAACGGAACTGACGGAGATCGGCGCCGAGGAGGCGTTGTACGGCGAAGGGCTGTCCGTGATCGAATGGGCCGACCGGGTCGGCGAGGTATTACCTGAGGACCGACTGGAACTACGTCTTCGCGTCACGGGCCGTACGGAGCGGGAGATCGTTCTTGCGCCTCTTGGCGAACGCGCTCGCCCTCTTGCCCAGGCACTGACGGAAGGCGCCTGACTTCCGGCAGCGCGTCCCAGCCCGCCGCGTCTCGCCCGCCCATGCGCACCGGCGCCAGATCCGTCACGCGCCAGGCACCGTCGGACTCCTTCCTCAGTTCAATGTCCCAGACGGAGCTCCCCGTTCCCTCGCGGCCTCCCTCCAGTCGTACGATCGCGCTGACCGTGACAACAGCCATGTCCCCCGCGCGGTTTTGGTCGTAGCGAAAGCGGAAGAACTCGACCGGACCGTACGCGCTGAAGAACCATTCGGCCGCGGCCGCGAGATCCTCGCGCGTCAGACCGTCGCCACTCCGGAAATCCGCCGAGACATTCGCCATCAGCGCCGCCGCGTCGCCCTTTTCCACCGCGGCGCGCATCGTCCGCACGCTCGCGTCAATCTTCTCTCCGTCGCTGACGATCAGCCAATCGGCGACGAGAACGACAAGGACAACGGCGACGAGCGTGGCGACTGCCGCAAGGTGCCGTCTCCGAAAAGCGAGTGAGATCATCATGCGTCTTTCCGCTTTCAAATTTCGCGCGTCAAAGGCGGCCATGCTTGCCGTGCCGGCGACCCAACCCGTATGTTATGATCTTCTCTATCGAGTGACCATGTCAAGCATGGGAGCATTCGCGTGCGCGTTCTGGGAATTGACTACGGCCAACGGCGCATCGGCCTGGCGCTCAGCGATCCGCTGGGAATCGTCGCGGGCGGGTTGCCGACCGTGACTGTCGGGTCCGACGACGAGGCGTTCGCCGCGGTGGCGAAGGTCGTCGAAGAGCGGGGCGTGCGAGAAATAGTCGTGGGACTGCCCAGGAACATGAACGGCTCGATCGGTCCTCAGGCGGAGAAGGTGGGTGCGTTCGCCGAGAGACTCCGCGCCTTGGGCAAACCGGTACACTTAATGGATGAACGTCTGACGTCGGCACGCGCGAATCGCGTCATGCTCGACCACGGCTTCTCCCGGAAAAAGCGCGGGAAACACGTTGACCGCATGGCCGCGCAGTTTATTCTGCAGACGTGGCTGAACGCGCGCAAGACATCGAAAGACGACGGGCCTTCCGGCGGCGCGGATAACACGATCCCCTGAAAACATTGGCCTCGCGCGGGTCCACAACATGCGGCCCGCGCGAGGCTTCTGTTCGTCATCGGTCCGATACTACTTCTTTTTCTTCGCGACCTTCTTCTTGGCCTTCTTCTTTGTGGCTTTCTTCTTCGTGGCCTTCTTCTTCTTCACAGCCTTTTTCTTCTTCGCGACTTTCTTCTTGGCTTTCTTCTTCGCCATTATTGCCTCACCCCCTCTCGTTTTTTCCAAGGGACTTTATCGTCAAAAGCGCGCGCATGAAAACCGCGCGCCGAAACCACACAGGCCAGGCCGCCCTTACCCTCCGCCGAACACCTGCCGCCGAACAGCTGATCATCCGCCATGCGCTACCTCTTGTGTGCTCTTCACGAGCAACCACTACAGAGCGTACTAACGGAATTCTAACCACGAGTTACGGATTGTCAAGAGAAAAACGCAGAAAAAAGAAATTTTTTTTTCGGCGCGTGCTCTGATTCTCGGCCGAACGAGCCGCTCTGACTGGTCGCGTTCGGCGGCGTCGCGCGTGCTCATGTGACACGCGATGGCGTCGGCGTGTAAAATGATTCCTCGTTAACGAAGCGAATCGTGACTCAAACGGCGACGGAGGACAAGGACGTGTCGAAAGCGAAAACTGTTTTTGTCTGCCGGCATTGCGGATCGAAACAGGCGCGCTGGTCCGGGCGATGTCCGGACTGTCGCGAGTGGGATTCGCTTGTCGAGGAACGCGTCGCTGTCGAGGACAAACCGCGGCGTCCGACGTTCACTCCATCGAAGGCGACGCCGATTGGCGAGATCGAATCCGTGGACGTCGCGCGCGTTTCCAGCGGCATCGCGGAACTGGATCGCGTCCTAGGCGGCGGCGCGGTACTCGGGGGAACGACGCTTATCGGAGGGGATCCCGGCATCGGAAAATCCACGCTGCTCCTTCAGGTCGCCGATCGCGCCGCGGCGAGCGGGGTTCGGGTTCTCTACGTCACGGCCGAGGAATCGCTGTTGCAGACCAAGCTGCGGGCCGAGCGACTGGGCGCGGCGTCGGACAATCTCCTCTTGCTGGCCGAGACCAACATCGAACCCGTTCTCGATGAACTCCGCGAGGCGCGTCCGCGCCTGGTCGTCGTGGATTCCATCCAGATGGTCTACAGTCCGGAGCTCCCCTCCGCCCCCGGCAGCGTTAGCCAGGTGCGCGAGTCGGCCATGCGATTGGTCTACGAGGCGAAGAACGCCGGCTGGCCGCTCTTCCTGGTCGGGCACGTGACGAAGGACGGCGCCATCGCCGGGCCGCGGGTTCTGGAGCACATGGTGGATACGGTGCTCTATTTCGAAGGCGACCGCCACCATGCTTTCCGGCTCCTGCGGGCGGTGAAGAACCGGTTCGGTCCGACGAACGAGATCGGCGTTTTCCAAATGACCCGGGCGGGGTTGGAGGAGGTGTCCAATCCCTCGCGCATGTTTCTTTCGGACCGCAAGCGTGTGGTGACCGGCGCGGCGGTGGTGCCCTGCATGGAAGGAACCCGGCCGATCCTCGTCGAGGTGCAGGCGCTGCTGGCCACGGCGCGTTACGGTTCGCCGGAACGCAAGGCGACCGGCGTGGACTACGCGCGCGTGTGCATGCTGCTCGCCGTGCTCGAACGCCGCGCGGGCATCCAGCTCGCCGGTCAGGACGTGTTCGTCAACGCGGCGGGCGGCGTGCGCGTGGACGAGCCCGCGGCCGATCTCGGCGTCGCGTGCGCGATCGCATCGAGCTTTCAGGATTTTCCGCTGCCGTCCGAAACGGTCTTCTTCGGCGAGATCGGCCTCTCGGGAGAAATTCGCGGCGTCAGCCAGACCGAGGCGCGTCTTCGCGAGGCGGCGAAACTCGGTTTCCGCCACGCGTATCTTCCGGCCGAGTCCGGCGCTCCGGCGGCCCCGCCGCGCGGTATCGCGCTGCATCCCGTGGACACGCTGGCCGAGGCGCTGGACGAGCTGCGCTGAAGATTTCGTGCACGTCTTCAACGCAAAGGAAAGGACATTGCGTGACCGTTCTCGACAAAGTCAACATCGGCATCGTGGGCGCCGTGGGGCGCGGAAAGAGTTTCGCCGTTCCGTTCGAGGCCAACGGGGCCCGTATTCTGGCTGTCTGTGACATTCAGGCAGACAAGCTTGACGAGGTCGCGCGCACCCTTGGCGCAGAGGAAACCTATGTGTCCTTCGAGGAGATGATCGAGAAATCCGATCTTGACGCCGTCGCCATCGGCACGCCTATGCCGTTTCACGTTCCCCAAGCCATTCTGGCCTTGAAGAAGGGGCTTCACGTTCTATCCGAGGTGCCCGCAGGCGTTTCGATCGAGGAATGCCGGTGCCTTGCCAAGGCGTGCGCGCAATCGAGAGCCGTATACATGATGGCCGAGAACTACACCTACATGAAGACGAACACCGTCGTTCGGGAACTCGCGGCACAGGGGCTTTTCGGCACGGTGTACTACGCCGAGGGGGAATACCTTCACGAATTGAAGGGGCTCAACGAGGTTACCCGCTGGCGGCGCAAGTGGCAGACGGGCGTTGACGGCGTCACGTACGGCACGCATAGCCTGGGACCGATCCTGCAATGGATGCCGGGGGACCGGGTCGTGTCGGTGTGCTGCGCGGGCAGCGGGCATCATTACCGCGATGCGCGCGGCGACGAATACGAAAACGAGGACACGTGCGTCATGCTCTGCAAGACCGCCGGCGGCGCCTTGATCAAGATCCGCGTGGACATGCTCAGCGACAGGCCACACGCGATGACGAACTATCAACTCCAGGGCACGGACGGCGCGTACGAGTCTTCCCGAAACGGACCCGGCGACGTGCCGAAGCTCTGGCTGCGCGCGCTCAGCGATGATGCCAAATGGTTCGACATGGACACGCTGCTCGCTTTGGACGATTTTCGCGAAAGATACCTGCCCGCGTTCTGGCGCGACGCCTCGCCCGAAGCGCGACGTGCGGGACACGGCGGCGGCGACTATTTCCAAATCGGCGATTTTCTCCGCGCGATCCGCGGGGAGGCGCCGTGTCCCGTCGGCATTCACGAGGCGCTGGATATGACATTGCCCGGTCTCGTATCCCAGCAGTCCATTCGACAAGGCGGCGCGTGGCTGGACGTGCCCGACTCGCGCGAATGGGTCAAGCCCGCCGATGAGCGACCGACCGACCCGGAAGAATAGAAGCCAGGATACGTTCGAACAAGCAAGAAAGGAAGACATCATGGCACGCAAGGCCACCCGACGCTGCGCGCCCGTCGTCGCGCTGGGAACGATGACATTCGGCGGCCAGACGAACGCCCGGAATGCCCGACGCATGCTGGATATGTTCCTCGACGCCGGACACACTTGGGTGGACACCGCCTTCATGTACACCGACGGCGCGAGCGAGCGTATCCTGGGCCGTCTGCTGAAAGGGCGCCGCGACAGAGTCTTCGTGGCGACGAAGGCCTACCCGGGCAAGCTCGGGCCGGGAAAGCCGCGCGGCCTGACGCCGGGCTCGGTCCGCGGCCAACTCGAAATCAGCCTCAAGCGGATGAAACTCGATGACGTAGACCTCTTCTACCTTCACGCGCCCGACAACAAAACGCCGCTGGAGGACACGCTCGGCGCGTGCATGGAGTTGAAAGAAGACGGCAAACTCCGCGAGCTTGGCCTCAGCAATTACGCCTCGTGGCAGGTCGCCGAAGTCGTCGGCATCTGCCTCCGCAACGGCTGGACCCCGCCCATCGTCTATCAGGGGATGTACAACGCGCTCACGCGCGCCGTGGAAAGCGAGTGCCTGCCCGCGTGCCGGCATTTCGGCGTGGATTTCATCGCGTATAATCCCCTCGCGGGCGGACTGCTGACAGGCAAACACGCGTCGAGGGAGGCGATTCCGAAATCGGGCCGGTTTGCCGGCGAGTACTACCGCAACCGCTTCTGGCGGGCCGAATACTTCGAGGCCGTCGAGATGCTCAGACCCGTAGCGAAACACGCACGCATTCCGCTCACCGATGCCGCCATCCGCTGGCTGATCCATCATTCCGAAGCCAACGGTCTTCTCCTCGGCGCGAGCAAGGTGGAGCATCTGGCCGAGAATCTTGCAGCTTGCCGCAAGAAGGTCCTGCCCACGACCCTGCGCAAGGCGTTCGACCGGGCCTGGGAGCGCACGCGGCTGGTTTGCGAGCGGTACTTTCGGGACGAACGCTCGCCGCGCCCGGCCCCGCCGCGCCGGCGGTAGGAAATCGGCATGTTCCCCGGCCACACGACATTCCTCGGAATCTCCTCGTTCCAGATTCTTATCATGTTCCGGAGAGGGTTGTTCTACACCTTCCTCTCCATCTACCTCCGGGAATACCTGGGTCTGAGCATTACCGAGACCACGCTCTTCGCCACGATCCCGATGGCGATCAACGCCTCGGCACAGGCGCTCCTGTGGGGGCGCGTTTCCGACAGATTTCAGCGTCGGCGGACGTTGATCATCCTCGGGGAGGTCCTGGGCGCCGCGGGCACGGTGGGCGTCTGGTTCGCCCACGTGCAGCCCGAGAGTCCAAGAGCCGCCGGGTATGCGATCATCCTCGGCTTAGGCGTCACCGAATTCTTCTGGTCCATGTCGAACGTGGGCTGGTCCGCGCTGGTATCCGACTTGTACCAAAGCGAAAAGCGCGCCGTCGTTCAGGGCCGGCTCGCCAGTCTCGGCGCCGTGGGACGAATCGCGGGCGTCTGGATCGGCGGCTTGTTGTATGACGGACTGGGGGCATTCTACAAGGGGTGGGGGTTCCGTGAAGGGTCGTTGTTCTTCGTATCAGCGGCCGCGATGCTGCTCTCCACCGTCCCCATCTTCTTCCTGCCCGAGGGCGGCATCCGCCATGAGCGGGAGAACGCGAACGGCATGCGGGATGGCGAGGGACCCGACGCCGCGCGCCTGTTCTGGATATTCCTGGTCGGCATCGTCCTCGTCAATCTGGGCAAGAATTCCATGGCCGTGCTGTACGGGCCATTCCTGAGTCTGCGCTCCGGATTCGCGCTCTCGAGCAGCCGGATCGGACACATTATTAACGTGCGTTCGATTGCGATGATCCTGACGGGCTTTGGGGTCGGGGCTTTGGCGCGCCGTTTCGGGAACGCCAGGAGCCTACTTCTCGGCGTGGCGACGGCCGTCGCCGGGATGTTGATTTTCGGGTTCGCCGGGAACGTGGCCGTCCTCGTTCTGGGAAGCGCGCTTCTGGGGTTTGCCGACGTGGTCGTGTTCGCCGCGGCCTACGCGCTCGTTTCCCTGCTCATCCCCGCCGCTCGACGCGGACGGCTCTTTGGCTTCTATAACGCCACGGTATTCGTCAGTTGGGGACTGGCGGGAACCCTCGTCGCGGGACCGCTGATGGACGGATTGATGGCGCTCGACGTTGCCGAACCGCTTGCCTACAAAATGGGATTCGCCGTCGCGGCCGGGATCGCGACGGGCGGATTCTTCATTCTGGCTTGGTTGACCGCGAAAATCCGAAGCGTGCACGAGAAATCCGGCGCGCGCGACGCCTGAAAGACAGGAGAATCCCGTCAGCCTTGACACGCGCGGGGTTTTAATGCTAAAAGACATTCCCAACGCGGGAGTGGCGTTGGGCCCTCCTGAATCCTCACCTCATCCCTTTGTCCGAGTGGAGACTATGCCCATGTCATGGAAAAAAGTCTGGAAACGAGTCGAACAAACCGAGGTGCCGAAGGTGAAAAAGGTGGCGCTGGCTTTCTCCGGTGGGTTGGATTCGGCGCTCGGCGTCGAGCTTCTTCGGCGCAAGTATAAGGCCAAGCAGATTGTCGCGATCAACATTGACGTCGGCCAGGGCGACGAAGAGCAGGAAGAGATGTTCGCGAAGGCCAGGGATCTGAAGATCAAGCCGATTGTGCTTGATGCGAGGAAGGAATTCGCGACCGAATGGTTGCCGCTCGCCATCCGCGCAAACAGCGATTACAACGGCTATCCCGTCAGCACTTCGATGACCCGCCAGTTGGTCGCGCGGATCGTAGCGATCGAGGCGCGCAAGCGCGGTTGCGATGCCATCCTGGAAGGCTCCAGCGGAAAGGGCAATGACCAGTACCGCATGCACAATGTCTTCAAGCTCTTCGCCCCCAAGCTCGAAGTGCTGGTGCCGGTGCGCGACTTCGATCTGACTCGCATTGATGAAACCGTGTTGTGCAAGGCGCTGAAGGTGCCCGTCACCGAACAGCTGACCGGCGGCGACGACAAGACGCTCTGGTGTCGTTCCATCGCCTCGGGCGCCATAGACCTCAACCAGGAAATCCCCGATCACGTCTGGATGTGGAAAGTGCCCATCGAGAAGGCGCCCGACGAGCCCGCTTATGTGGAGATCGAGTTCGTTGCCGGCTTGCCCGTCAGCTTGAACGGCCGGAAGATGCGGCTGGACAAGCTGATCTCGAAATTGAACGTCATTGCCGGCGGAGCGGGCGTCGGCCTGATTGACATGTTCGAGGACGGCATCATGGCGCTCAAGAGCCGCGAGATCTACGAGGCCCCCGCCGCGCACGTCCTCCAGAAGCTTCACCGCGACCTCGAACTGTTCTGCCTGACCAAGGAGGAAGTCCAGTTCAAGAAGATGGTGGACGCGCGCTGGGCCTACCTGACCTATCACGGGATGTGGTATAACCCGCTGAAGAAGGCGCTCGACGCCTTCATCGCCTCCACCCAGGACGTGTGCAATGCCACCTACCGCGTCAAGCTCTTAAAGGGCAACATTATCATCGCGAAGCGCGAATCCACAACCAGCCTCTTCTATCCCGAGATTCGCTCGATCAAAGCAGCCGGCTTCGATCAACGCTGGTGCATGAACGCCGCGAAGATACGCGGCCTGCCCTTCGAGATTCTCGCGAAACGCGCAGCGGCCATGGACGCGTTGACCAAGAAGAGAAAGCGTGCATCGAAGAAGAAAAAGTAGTATGAGTTGATGTGCGCCGATGGCGGAAGACTCGACAGGGCCGGCGTTCCCATGAACGTCGGCCCTGTCTTTTCATGCGGCCCGCTTACGGCAACTGGAGGTACGAATGAATCCTCTCGGAATTCACTGCGTCGCCCCGTCGCTGGTCCAGGTCGGCGAGCCGTTTGCCTTAAAGGTGAGGGTTAAGGGGCCAATCTACGCGGTGCCAAATCAGGCGGAGTGGGATACGCGAAAACCCGCCCTTCGGAGCCCCTTCAACGTTTCCATCTCGCGGAACATTCGCTACCACGACAATTGCCTCCCGGAGTGGCGGGGCGAATTGGCCGTGGACGGCGGCGCGGCCTTGTCGGGACCGGAGAGGATGGAATTCGACGGCGAAGCCCAAGGCGTCTTTCCGGGCGACACGCGCCCCATCAGCGTATTCGAAGGTTTTCGTCTTGAGCAACCCGGCTTTCACTTCATTGGCTTGACCGACCCCGCGTCCGGCGTGGCGGGCTGGTCCAATCCGATTCGTGTCGTCGAGCATTCCCCCGAGCGCCGAATCTACTGGGGCGATCCGCACTGGCAGACGTATTTCAGCGACGGAGTCCGCTGCCCGGAGGAACTCTACGCGTTTGCGCGCGACGAAGCCTTCCTCGATTTCGGCGCGATCACCGATCATATGGAAGCCGTGACGGACCGGCAATGGGACTACTTCCAGGACGTGACGAACGATTTCAACGAGGACGGGCGCTTCGTCACGCTCATCGGCCAGGAATGGACGAAGCACGATCCCGGTCATCGCAACATTTATTACCGCGCCGACCGCGGCCCCTGCATACGCAGCACCGACCCGAGCTACGACACGCTGGATAAACTCTGGGCCGCACTGGACGCCTTGCCGGAACTCGATCCGATCGGGATTCCCCATCATCCCGCGAACGTCATCATGGGTGTGGACTGGTCGGCCTGCTGGAATCCGAAATACGAAAAGGCCGTGGAAATCTACTCGGGCTGGGGCAACAGCGAGCGGCCGGCCGAGGCCGGGAATCCCAGGCCCATCCGTCACTGCGGGGGCGAGCAGGCGGGACGGCACGTCGTTGACGCGCTCAAGATGGGCTACGACCTGGGGTTCGTGGGCGGCGGCGACATCCACGACGGCCGGCCCGGCGACACGCTGGTCCATATCACGCACCCGGACGCCGGGACCTGGCCGGGCGGCCTGACCGCCGTTTTCGCGCCGGCCCTGACACGTGACGCGGTCTACGACGCGATCAAGGATGGCCGAACGTACGCGACGACTTGTTCCCGAGTCTATCTCGACGTCCGCACGCCCGCGCCGGGCGAGGCGCGGAAGATGACCGTCGAGGCGGCTTCGGAGGACGGCATCGCCGAGGCCGCGATCGTCGTCAACGGGGAGACCGTCGAAACGCTCCCGACCGAAGACGATAGACGGACCGTCCGGGCCGAGCGCGCAATGAAAGACCCCACGCCCGGCGATTTCCTCTACGTGCGCGTCACCACGCGAAAAGGCAACATGGCCTGGTCCAGCCCCTGGCGGGTTTGAGGCACGTTTCCCATAAGGTTCGGCGATTGTGCCGGTTGCGCGCGGAGACTCGGGATCTCGCGGTGGAGGGACGCGCTGCGTCGCGTCCGAGCGATTCTTTCACAGGCTGTGAGAAGTAAGAAGTGAAAGGCGAAAGCGAACGTCGAACGCTGAACATCGAACGTCGAAGGAATGATTAAGAACGCCAGTGGTGAGTCTCTACTACACGCTTGTCAGCAGGCAGGCAGTCTCCAACATCCCTATTCCTCTACAATAACGTCCCCCGCTTCTACCTCTTCCGGACTTATTTCGGTCACGCGCTGGAGATACGGAGGGAGGCCGGGCTTGGCCATGGGGCCATAAGGAGGAAAGGGGCATAAGACTATTTCGAACGCGCCGGTCATTGCGCGTTCCACCGTTCCGAATGTGCCGCTGACGGCGCCCTCAACAATGTCGACACTCGTCCCGACGACGCCGCCCAGCGAGGGGTCATAGTTCGAGCGAACCTGGTGTTCGATATCGTCTGGAATCTCCAACCAGCAGAAGGCGACATTCACGACGCCTCTGCCGCACTCTCTTCCGGTGCCGCGAAGCGACAACGGTTCTTTGGCGTGGTGACTCCGAGACTTGCTTGATGCACAACCGGTCAGCAGAACCGGCACACTCACCAATACTCCGACGACAATGACGGTCCATATCCTCTCGCCAAGACGGAATGCCTTCATGGCCTCCAACTCCTTTCCGAGTTACAACGCTCCCAGGTCCCTTACCAGAATGGATCCATTATAGCTGCTCAGTTTCAGTTCCCCCTCTCCGTTGCCGACGTTCCCTGTGAGATGGGTTCTGCCCAAGCGGACTTTCTTGGTCAGAGACCATCCCGTCGAAAGCTTTCCATTGTACGTGTCAATCTCAACGACAGCAGAATAATCGCGGGGAGGGGTAAGCTCAATTGCGCCGTTGTACGTAGTGATGTGAATGTTGGAGGACTTAGGTGCATCCTTCTTGTATCGAGCCAGAACAGGCCCATTATAGGTTCTTAGCTGAACGTCACCCGCCAGATCTTGCGCCTGGATTCGTCCGTTGTACGTCGTTCCTTTGACCAACCGGCGGACATCCGCGACAAGAATCTTACCGTTGTATGTGGTGAGATCAAGCTTCGCGCTTCTCGGCACTTTCACGTCGAAGTCAACTCGAATCGAACGGCCCGGTTTCGTCTGGTATTTGTCCACCCTGAGTGAAAGGGTGTTGTCCGCCGTTGACTTCTTCAAGCGCACTTGGTTAACGAGCTCCAAAGCTTCTTCATCGTTGGGCCCACGGCCGACAATAGTAGCCAGAATCCGGCATTCTTCGACATCCGCTGCCTCAACGGAAATCTCGCCGTTATAAGTATTAAGGACAACAGCCCCGTCGGTTGCGAGCGGAACCGACAGCCTTACCGTGCGTTCGTATTGGCCCTCCTTGACATGCTTGGTTGAGACGGAATATGTGGGGTCGTTGACGGGAGCGTGCGTGTCTTGAGTTGCATCATTCGTATCGGATTCAGCCGAATTAGCCTGCTGTTGCATTATCTCGCGGATTCTCTCGCTGGACAAAATCAATTCGCGCAGTTCTTCCTTGGTTGTGTACGCTTTCAGTTCGAGGTTCAACTGTGTTACCGACGGATCTGTGCCAGCCAACGTAACAACGAACACACGTCCATCCTTGAGCCCATAGTTCTTCTTGCCGGCTTTGAAGGATTTCTTTCTGCTTTCGTAAGAAAAAAGCGTCTCGGCTGTTTTTCCCATCAGAAAATCGCCTGACCATCGGGCTCCTGTAAGGATCGTGTTGGCAACGCGGTTTGAACCAGGCTTTCCGCCGGAAGAAACGACTGCGAAAACGACTTTCCTGTCGTCCGAGCCAAACTGGACCAGAATTCCATCCGCCGTAAAGCTCCCGACGGCCGGTCCCTCGGGAAGAAGAGTCGCTGTGGTATCGGCTTTAGCGACTGGCTCTTCCGCCGGTTTGTTTCCCAGCCGTTTGAGGACCGGCGTGTGCGACAAAATGGGTATGGTTCTTTGAGATTCTTTGGGAGCCGTGCCCTCCGGTGCGGAATCGGGCGCTCTCGTGACGGCCGGTTTCCGCCGCTCGTTCAGCCACGCTTTGAGTGCGGCAAGTATCTTTCGGTTGTCCTCGATTTGTTCGGGCGTGCCATCGGCGTTCGGGTCATGATGAAACCGCGAATAGTATTTGGGGCCGCCGGGGCACGCTTCTATCGCCGCGATCAGATACCAGTTGCTGCTGCTTCTTGTGGAAGGGTTGTCAAAATCCAGGCAACTGACAAGAGCCTTTGCCGCGTTTTCGCCTACATGGAGACGCGTCAGTCGGATGGCCTCATGGAAACTCGGATCGCTCGGACCCGCGCTGCGGATGACGGCTGTAAGCCACTCGGTCTGGAGCGGCTCATGTAACGCGATCAGCCCTTTAACGGCTGCTATGCGCACTGCCAAGTCATTATCTTCGAGACGCAGCTTGACAGCCGGGACAGCTTCTCCAAACCCCAATTCTCCCAGCGCCATGGCGGCCTCGCGTCGAACCACCGGCTCCGGGTCGTCCATCGCTTTGACAAGCGGAGCGAGGCAGGTCTCCTCCTTTGTCGCGCCCACGGCGCGCGCTGCTAGCGCCCGAACGCTCGGCTTCTCATCGTGAAGTTCGCGCAGCACTTGGGTCAACACGCGGTCAATCTTCTTCATTTCTCTCAAAGCGTTGACTGCCGCGCCGCGGACGATAGGCTCATGGTCTTTCAGCGCTTGGCACAGGGCATCGGCGGCTTCATCGCTCGAGAACCTGGACAATCCCTCTACGGCGCGTCCCTTGGTGCGATAGTCGCCCTTGGTTAGCGAGAGAGCCCAGTGCGGGATAACCCGCGCGTCATTGATGTCGGCCAGGCCGAGGGTCGCTTCATGCAGAGCTTGATGGCAACTTCCGTTCACCTTTTGGCCGAGATTTGCGATAACGTTGCCCATGGCCTCTGGAGTGGCCGCCGCGATCTTCAACTCGAATCTCGAAGTGAGGGGTAGAAGGGGTAGCGCGGCGTCGGGCGATTGCTCGTTCAGCGTCCGCTCACACGTGACTGTGTACGGACCCGCCTTTTCAAATGCGCACCAGTGCCCCAGGTACAGACGTTCCATGTACGTTTGGCCCGGGTTGAGTGATACAAAATCGCCACCTCCTCCCAAATCCCTGTACGAGTGCGGGTCTCTTACGGCCCGGCCATCTGAATCCATGGCGCTCAACCGGAAACTGTTATGCCGGCCTGATCCGCGATTATCGCAGCCCACGAAGAACGTGTACGTCTTCTCGGAGCGGTTTATTACGACGAACGTAATGAAGAGAGGTTCGCCCAGGATGACCTGGGTCTTGTCGGGAACGAAGCCCGCCTCAATTTCACCGCCATCCACGCCGAAATTCCTCATAAAGTGCGCGACCCGGGCGGCATCTTTCGAGAGGGTCGTTTCGGGGGACGGCGGAGCGAGAATGACCGGCATGGGCGTCTTCCAATTCGTGCGGCAGGCCATGGCGGCGCTGACCATCCGCTCCGCCGCTTCATCGCTGCCAACGTACTTCACGATCAAGCCTCTCAGTTCGTCGAAGGCATCCGGTTCGCGGGCATAGATCCGAACAATTTGCCCCGTCAGAGTCTGGCGAGCTCTGACGAGATCGCGAACACGTTCAGTGCCTGTCTGGGAGGCGGTTTCGAGTTGGGATTTCGTCGGATACTGCCGGCTCGTCCCGGGCGGGAGGTCCAGAACGCAGCCGTCAGGATATCCTCCGATGCTCGGGGGCGGATCGGCGGGAAGATTCAGGCTCACGGCATAGCGAAGTCCGAGGAAGTACGCCTCGGCTGCCACGCGCCGCCGCGTTCCCCAAGGGAGGGTCGAATACGCTTTCGATGGTAGCTGGTAGCTGGCACCCAGGGAAACATAGAGTTTCAGGCGGGTCAATTCACCCTGAGGCAAGGCGAGCGCCTGTTCAACGGCGTCGTTCAGCAGAGCCCCATCGGGACCGGTTTGCGATAGGTCAAGCGCCTGCTTGGCGAGGAAGTTCGCCAGCTCTGCCGGCGGGAGATCTTGTCCGTATTTCTCGCGATATATGTCCGCGACTTGTTTCGCGGAATACCGGGAACCGGGTCGGCACCCGACAGCCATCGCGAACCATTCATCTTCCGTCGCCTCTTCCCCAGGTCCAAGAATCCGAAACTCCACGGCTTCGGTCGCAAGGCACAAGGACCCGATAAGGTAACCGCCGAGACCATGTGTATCGAACGCCAACCTTGCCTTATGCCGGCCCGCAGTAAGCCTCAGTGGCTCTCCTGTTTCGGCGCTTCGCCACCCGCCGTCCAACGCAAAACGTATTCTGCGATAATCGTGCTGCGGTCGAAAGATCTCCGCTTCCTTGACATTGCTTCGTTCCAAGGGCTCTATGTACCACACGCCGTCAAGCTCGAGCCGATACGGTCCCAGGCGCGGCAACTCACGCTTGCCCCGGTGGGACAGGTCGGCCCTGAACATCGGCGTCTGTCCGGCGTCCCAGATCAACTTGTCCATCGTGATTGTGAAAGCGACTCCCGGCTCGGTTCCCGGGACGACGGTCCGTTCTTCACTTGGTTGCGCCGCTTTCTTCTCGCGTGCCTCAAGTTCCGCTTGCGCCGGTTCCGCCCCGAGCCGTTTGAGAACCGGCATATGCGAGAGAATGGGTATGGTTCTTTCAGATGCTTCGGAAGAAGTATCCTTCGAAGCGGGAACGCTCGGTGCGGACGACGTCGGCTGACCTGCTCGGACCGTGACGGTGCCGGGTTTGGAGTCGCGCGGCAATTTCATTTCCATCCTGTCCGCTTGGATCTTCTGCTCGCCCGTTGCAAGCGTCACCTCCCCGCTGAGTTCTATCGTGCCGTCCGATTCGACGAGGATTTCGTTCGCGGACACATGAACCGGGTCGGCCTTGGTCTTCGAGTCCGAGGCGGAGGGGTCCAGGTTTTCGAACCAGCGTTGGCAGTCGGGATGCTTCTGAAGGAATCGGCCGATTTCCCGCTGAAGGCTCTCAAGCGGATCGAGGTCAATGTCCTCTATGCCCCACTTGCCCGCGCCTTCTTTCGACCAGCGGGTAAGCGTAAAGCAGAGCGCGGCATGACTCTCGGCCACCTTGGGATCGCCGCGAAGAGAATTGCTCAGCACGAGTGCCGTATCCGCGTCCCAGTAGATTGAAACAGGACGGAACGACCACCCCGGGTTCAACTCCATCATTTCATCCCACGTCTCGACGTCGCGTGAGACCCTTTCGGCGCTTTTGTCGGGTGGATAGCAGGCTTGCGCCGCGTTGGCGTCTCCCTTGCCCGCCGCGGCGATGAACCTATTGAGGACATCAAGAAACGACGAGCGAGGGGGCGCGGG